>VAPM010526192.1_pt1 | contig 16517 bp, 15 predicted proteins | sample 3395091 | NCBI WGS metagenome assembly VAPM01 (sample SAMN08290445, study PRJNA428436) | hydrothermal vent metagenome | isolation source: Deep-sea hydrothermal vent chimney 3 | place: Pacific Ocean: Juan De Fuca Ridge | reverse complement strand
TTTCATCAGAGAGATAAAACTGGCTCTTCCATAATCGGAGGAAGGAAATCTTCCGGAAAGGTTTTACCGTATTACAGAGATAAACTAACAGATTAGCGCTTTACTTTTTATTTTATTGAATAATCTTTTTAACTTCTTGCAATTTATTAGCGGCTTGTTGATAATCTTTAGAATTAAATAACTTTTGAGCTTCATCTAAAGTTTGGATAGCTTGAGAAACGGTGGTTTTAGAACTAGAGCTAGAATTACTATTGGTACTCGTTGCTAAAATTTTTGTCGTACTACTTTTTGTTATTTTTAAACTACTGGTAGAAATTTTCTCGGTATTAGAAATAGTGGAAGAACTAGAAGTACTGGCTAATGATTTATTAAAAACAATAGAAATACCATTCTTAGTTTTAAAACTATCAGCCATTGTTAAACTTAAAGTTTCTGGAGTTGGTGTTGTTGATTTGATAATGGTCGGACTGGAAACTTTTCCCGAATTAGTATTGGCAGATGTAGGATTTACTTGGGAAATAATTTGAGAGTTAATATTTTTTAAATTATCGATCCGACTCTTAGCGGTTTTAACCTCTTGATTAAAACTAGCATTTAACTTAGCGACCTGAGCATGATTAGCAGAAGTGTTAAATTTAGGATTCGCTAAAACTTGGCTAATATCTTGAGCATGTAAAGAAGCATATTGTGCTGCTAAACGATTTCGATCTTGAGTATTAAAAGTAGTATTGACTTTAATATTATCGGCAATGACTCGAGCAAGATATAGAGAATTATTAGGCTGGGTTTTAGCCAACATTCGTTGACCAAGTAAACTACCAGTAATTAACATGATTACTAATAAACCTAAAACATAAACTGGCTGAGCTACCGCTTTGGAAAAACTATTAAAAGTAATCAATAATTTTTTAGTGAACGATAAAGATTCTGCTCCAGAATTAGAAATTTGAGTTAACAAAAACTTCCGATTGTCTTCTAGCCAAGCGGAATCGGTTTTTATTTTCTGGAGACGATGTAATTTGTTGATTAAGTCAGAATTAGTCATGTTGGTATTACTAATGTTTTTGATTAATCTTCACTCTAGTATACGGAAAAACCACCAAAATGTTACAGTAAATATGATGGCATTTTAGACTAACGACAACTAGAGATTTGTGGATTTTTGTTTCTCTTCTTCCACTAATTCTCGTAAAGCATTTAAAGCTCGATGAACTAGAACCCGAACATTTCCTTTACTTTTTTTAGTAATATCAGCAATTTCCATTAAACTAAGATCATTAATAAATCTCATAATAATCATTTCACGGTATTCTTCCTTTAAAAAAGGTAACTGGCGTCTAATTAATTCTAAATTTGCCTCTTCATCTAAACGTTCTGGCGTACTTAACTGTTCATCCCGAATTTCAATTTTATGCTGCTCATCATCTAAGGAATTGGTCATTTGGAGTTTATGACCAGTGTCTCGATAATAATCAATGATAGAAGTGCGTGCTATTTTATATAAGAGCGCTCGCAAGGTTTTAGCATTTTCTAAACTTTTATTTTGCAAATGATTCCAAGTCTTCAAAAAAATCATGGAAGTTAAGTCATTAGCTTCCTCCTGATTACCAATTTTAAAATAAACAAAACGGTTTATTTCCCGAACATGATCATCATAAACTTTAATAAAAGCCTCTCGATCACGATTTTTTAAACGACCGATAGTTTGTTTATCAATAAATTTTTTAACAGGATTAATAGGCATGAGAGCTTAGTCAGTATTAAATAAATATAAATTAAATTTAAACTTATTTCAGTATTTTTAGCTATTAATAATTCAATATTTCAAAACTTGTTTTAAGCAAAAACAACGGTCATATTTATCACTCGTCGTTATTTTGAACTTACTAATTGTGATTTTTATGTTAACAAAAATAAGTCTAAAAAGCAAGAAAAATTTGAGAACTTATAATGCTTATAAGTAGTTATTAGCTTCACTTATGCTAAGAATATAATCCACTAAATGACCTTGGAAATAAAATTAAATCCTTTCCTTATTAACTTTTTTGGAGTTCTTAAACTTTTTCTGCTTTTATAAAATCTTGACATATATAATAATATATATTCTGGTTAGTAATAACCTCAGTGTATCAAGGATATATATTGAGTATATTATGGGGATGGTTCATCGTTCCCATATTTAAACTGAGGGGTCTGACTCTTGTTCCAGCGATAGGAATAGGTGTAATAATCTCTCTTTTCTCTTTTCGGCCGAATGGCAAAAAGAAGAAAAATGTGAGCAATAAACAAATGCTTAGGATGGTAATAGAATCCCTAGCATATCTAAGTTTAATATTCTTCTATGGATGGATCATACATCTATTCATGTGAAGATTAAATATTATTTAGAGTATTGGCTATCTAGTTAATGCTCTTTTTTTATTGATGAAATAATATAATATAATTAAATCCTTGACACTCTCTGATATAAATATTATACTTAAGTCCAGGCTAGCATAGACTTAAGTAAATAATTGATTATTTACTATCTCTTGAAAAGAACGAGATTAATACTTAAGTCCACGGTAGTCTAGACTTAAACTTTAAGAATTATCAATAACAGTAAAATGGCTAATGATAAATCAACATTCTTAATTAGAGAAGTTGTCTCTCCAGTTTGGCTTTCAGTTTCAGAAGCGGCTTCTTTAGGCGGTGTTCAAGATAAAACAATCCGCCGAGCAATTAAGACTGATCCTCAACTACGATATAAAATAGTGCGGGATCGTTATCAGATTGACCTCGCCTCTCTCTTAGTCTTTCTTCATAAGAATACTAAACTCAAAAATAAATTTAATAAGTTTGGCCTCGGACAATATGTCGCTGAATGGCAAGAATAATAAAAAAAACCACTCTGGATTCCAACCGAGTGATTTTTTTTTATTAAGCTATTTTCTGAGAAAACTTTCTCAAGAATTTGTCTTAAAGAACAGCGTCTTTAACCGCTTTAGCTAAACGGAATTTAACAACTGTTTTAGCAGGAATATGAATTGTTTCACCAGTTGCTGGATTACGTCCTTCACGAGCTTTACGATGGGCTTTAACCAATTTACCAAAGCCGGGAAGAATGCATTCACCAGAACCCTTAACTTCTTTGTAAACAAACTGAGCAAGAGTATCCATGAAACTAATAGTTTCTTTTTTACTCAATCCTGTTGCCTCAGCTAAAGAAGCAATCATTTGTGACTTAGTCATTTTTGACATAATTTTAACATAGGAATTATTAATAAACAGTTAAAAACCATTTTATATAATAAGACCGATTAATAATTATTATTTTAAATTAAATTAAAAATCAAATTTATTTTAGTGTCCCTTATTTTTATTTATTCACTTTTATAAGGAACCCTAATCTTTATAAGTATATTATAGCATAACTATAAATATTTGCCAATAACTATGGGGTGGAAAAGAATTATTAAAAAAATTTAGTATTAACGGCGAGACCTAACCCGTTCGTTTTCAGTGAGCAATTGTTTTCGTAAGCGAATATTTTTTGGAGTAATTTCTAAATACTCATCACTATTCATTAAACTTAAACCTCGTTCCAGAGTTAACTCTAGCGGCGGGGTGAGAATAATTGCTTCATCACTGCCTGAAGCCCGCACATTACTTAACTGCTTCCCCTTAATCGGATTGACCGTCATATCATTTCCCTTAGTAACATTACCAATCACCATCCCCTCATAGACTTCCGTATTAGGAGTAATATATAAAGTACCGCGATCTTGTAAATTCCAAAGAGAAAAAGCCAAAGTCTTACCATTAATCATCGAGACCATTGAGCCTAGTTTATTTTTTTGAATTTCACCAACATCGGGACGAAAACCTAAAACGTGAGTATAGAGAATTCCTTCACCACGAGTATCAACCACAAACTCATTACGATAACCGAGTAGACCCCGGGTAGGAATTTCAAAGAGTAGACGAGACTGACCATTGTGACTTTTTAAATCTAACATCCGTCCTTTACGTTGCGAGATCTTGGCAATCACCACCCCCGTCATAGTATCCGGAACATCAATTGTTAGTTCTTCAAAAGGTTCTAATTTTTGGCCGGCCTCTTCTTTGATAATCGCTTGGGGTTGAGAAACTTGTAATTCATAGTTTTCTCTTCGTAGATTTTCTAATAAAATAGCAATATGTAATTCCCCACGTCCAAAAACTCGATAAACTTTAGTATCAGAAAAATCAATTTTTAAACCAACGTTAACTTCTAACTCCCGCTCTAAGCGTTCTTTAATTTGACGATTGGTAACAAATTTTCCTTCTCGTCCAGCCAGCGGTGAATTGTTAACTAGGAAACCTAAAGAAATAGTGGGTTCATCAATTTTAATTGCCGGCAAAGGATCCTGTTCATTCGTTTCAGCAATAGTTTCACCAATATAAATATCAGTCAAACCAGCGATCATCGCAATATCTCCAGTTTTAACTTCTTCTACTTCCTGACGATTAACACCAGAAAAAGTAAATAACTTAGTGACTCTCCCTCGACGGGTGCTGCCATCTAAATCTTCAATATAAACACTTTGGGCGGTTTTTATTGTGCCTTCATAAATTCGACAAATTGCTAAACGTCCCAAAAAATTATCATAGGCAAGATTAAAAGGTTGAGCTAATAATTTTTTAGTTTCTAATTTTGGATCAAAGGCGGAAGGAATATGTTCTAAAATTAAATCTAAGAGGGGGTTAAGATTGTCGGATTCATCAGTTAATTCTCTCTTAGCAATTCCTTCTCTCGCAATCGCATAAATTACTGGAAAATCTAATTGTTCATCACTTGCTCCCAAATCTAAAAATAATTCATAAACCATTTCCAGCACTTCTTTGGGCCGGGCAGCAGGTTTATCAATCTTGTTAATCACCACAATTGGCTTTAAACCAAGTTCTAAAGATTTTTTTAAAACAAATTTGGTTTGTGGCATCGGGCCTTCTTGCGCATCAACTAATAGTAAAACACAATCAATGGAACGTAGAATTCGTTCCACCTCAGAACTAAAATCAGCATGCCCCGGGGTATCCACAATATTAATTTTAGTATCCCGATAAAAAACAGAGGTATTCTTAGAATAAATAGTAATTCCCCGTTCTTTTTCTAAATCATTAGAATCCATACTGACATTATCATCAGTCATTCCCGTTTGACGCATTAAGGCGTCAGTTAAAGTTGTTTTGCCATGATCAACATGAGCGATAATAGCAATATTACGAATTTCCATAGTTATAAAAATAAATTGAAATTAAAATTTTGTTTTTAAGAACTTAAGTTCTATCAACAATAAATTCTCAAAGACTCTAAAATAAGTTTAATACGAAGTGAAAAAAAATGAAACTCCTCGCAATAAAAAAATTACGCACCGAACGTAATTTCCGATTAAGTTCTTTTAGAATACACCATTTTAAAGCACTCGTCAACAAAAAAACACCCACGAAGAGCGGGTGTTTTTTAAAAATCTTCTTTAAGGCTATTAAGCGCGTTTAACGTTAACGGCGTTCATGCCTTTTGGAGATTCTTCTGACTCAAAAGTAACAGCGTCACCTTCATGAAGTTCATTGAATTGGACATCAACCAAAGCATTGCTATGGAAGAAAATATCCTTTTCTTGACCTTCAACGGTAATGAAACCAAAACCTTTATCAGTCAAAGTTTTAATAGTACCAGTCATGGAAATTTAAAACTTAAATAAATAAAATGGCAATTTTATAAGCTTTTGAAAATCGACTACTTTTCTAATCACGTATTTTTGCACAGTTTCTATCCTAGCATAGAAGCAAAAAGAAGTCAATGAGTAAATTGGAAAATTACTTAAATTTTTTAATTTTATTATTCTCCCCCAACTTCTTCAATATCTAATGAGAAATTATATTTTTTCTAGTTATAATTTTTAATTAAAAAAAATAAAAAAATACCAGTCAAAAGAAGAAGGTATTAATTATTACTGCCAAATTAAAAAAGATTAGAATTTTTTACCATGTCGATTAATATCCACTTCAATAATTGTTGGCCGTTCATCACTTTTTTTGCTCAGAACCCGAACATCAACAGTCTGTTTAAGAACATGTTGTTGAATAACTACTCCTCGTAAACCATCCACATTAACTTTTGTTCCACAAGGTGGCAATTCCCCAACTAAAACCTTGTAATCTTGATATTCAAATGATAAACAACATTTTAAACGACCACACATTCCAGAAATTCGATCACTACCCCGATTAACCACCTGTTGAACTTCAGCCATTTCTGAAGTAATTGAACAGAACTCTCGCAAACAACCTTGGCAACAAAGGGTTCGTCCACAGGAACCACAATCACCAAGAATTTTAGCTTCATCACGAGTCCCAATCTGAGTTAGACGAATAGCAACATTAAAATGTCCTGATAAATCTTTTACTAAATCTCGAAAATCAATTCGTTGGTCAGCAGTAAAAGCAAAATCAAGGCGACCACTTTCCCAAGAAGTATAAACATCAATCAGCTTCATTGGTAGCTGGTGTTTGATAATTAGTTCCTGACAGAAATTTAAAGTTTCTCTTTTCTGGGTGTTTCCCGGAATTTGTGTCCGATCTTTCGCTGACACTTTTCTAACAATCGGCGACTGATTGACGGAAGTGGCTTGCTCTTCAACAATATCTAAAATTTTCCCTAGTTCCAAACCAAGCCCGGTAGCAACAATTACTTCATCACCAGTGGCCAACTTTAATTCGCCAACAGAAAAACTATAAATCTTACCCCAGGAAGTAAATTGCACCTGAGCACTAAGCATGATAATTAATAATTAATTTCTAGATAGAATAACGAATAAACTTGAGAATTTGAACACCATTTAAAATGTCTTTAACTTTTTTCTGTTCATCTTTAATATACTCTTGTTCTAACAAACAAAGTTCTGAATAATATTTACTCATTTTACCAGCAATAATTTTTTCAATTATGTTTTCTGGTTTATGTTCTTTTAACAATTGCTCACGATAAATCTCTTGCTCTTTCTTAACTTCTGCAACGTCCACTTCATCTGGAGATAAGTATTTGGGATCAGCGGCGGCAATTTGCATCGCCAGCTCGCTGGCCAAAGTTTCTTGTTGAGCTTGATCCACGGCAACTAAAACTCCTAAACGACCACCAAGATGAGAATAGGTCGCAACCGTTGGTCCAGAAATAATAGCAAAACGTTTGATAACTAGATTTTCACCAATCGTCCCACTGAGATTGGCTAAGCTATCCTGAACGCTAGTACCTGCTAAATCCAAATTTAATAAATTTTCAAGATTCTCGGGTTTCTTGTCCATGATAAGTGCTAAAATCTGATCGGCTAAAGAAAGAAATTTTTCATTACGAGCCACAAAATCCGTTTCTGAATCTAATTCTAAAATATAAGCTTCAGTCTGATCAGAATTAGTACCTAAACGAATAACCCCTTCCTTGGTTTCTCGACCACGGCGTTTAGCGGCTTTCGTAATTCCCTTCTTCCTGAGAATTTCTACAGCTTGATCTAAATCATTATTAGCTTCTTTCAAAGCTTTTTGACAATCTACCATGCCCGCACCAGTCATCGTGCGTAATTGTTTAATAAGTTCCATATAAGTAATCTTAATTTTTAATATTTTTTTGCCCAGCTAAAATAGCTTGTTGAATACTGGCTAAAACCAATTTAATAGTTTTGGTTGAATCATCATTCCCAGGGATTGGATAATTAACCTCTTCAGGATTAACATTGGTATCACAAATTGCAATAATGGGAATATTTTTCTGTTGGGCTTCTCGGACCGCCGTCGCTTCTTCACGGATATCCCAAATAAATAAAATATCAGGAAGTTTGTTTAAAGCAGTCAAACCACCGACACGCATCTCCAATTTTTTAATTTCTCGATCAAAATTGAGACGTTCTTTTTTAGTATATTTATCTAATTTTCCGGTATCTCTTTTCTCAATTAAATCTAAATACTTTTTAACTGACTTCCGCACAATTGAAAAATTAGTTAAATAACCTCCTAACCATTTACCAACAACATAAGACTGTTGAGTCTTCTCAGCCAATTCTTTCAAAGGACCAGCCACTTGACTTTTAGTACCGACAAAGAGAAAAGTTTTTTTCTCGGCAATTGATTTTTCAATAAATTCTAAGGCAATCTGTAATTTCTTCTGAGTTTGGCGTAAATCGATAATATATACTCCATTCTTAGAAGTAAAAATAAATTGCTTCATTTTGGGATGCCAACGATTGGTCCGATGACCAAAATGCATACCCGCTTTAAGCATTTCTTCAATGCTTGGAACAGTAATCATATTTTTTTCTTTTAAGGGCTAAAGCCCATGACATCTGCTCTCCAACCTTAAATAATTAAGGAAGAAAAATAAAGATCAAGAAGACCTGAGAGCATGATAATTAATAAAACAAACCGCTTAGCGGTTAAAGATAAAACTTCACTATTAAATTTATAGTAAATAGGGGGGCTTGTCAAGAAAAAATCTAATAAATTAACGATTATTTCTGATAAAAATTATTAACAATTTGGTTAAAATTATGTACTTTTTGATTATAATTCTCAACTTGAAGCCGATAATTAGCCACTAAGGAATTATAAGTGCTAACAGCTGTATTATAAGTCGGCACTAAATTATTATACTGACTAATTTGACCAGTCTGATAATAATTATCCATTTCATTCTTGAGATTACTCAAACTGTTTTTTTGCTTTTGAACTTCTTGTTGTAATTTAGCAATAGTCTGGTTTTCAAGCTGAAGATTATTCTCAGTCTGAATAAAATTAGCGACTAGGGCGTGAGTTTTAATAACTCCTTGATATATTTTGCCACTTGTTTTTTGATAAATTTCAATTTTCCCTAAATTAACGGGATTGAAAAGATTGCTAAACTGGTTAGCAGAGCTTTGGGCTTGACCCGCTTGAATACTTTGAGGAATAACTCCTAAAGGAAAATAATTAGTAGTTTCAATATAACAGTAACCAGTACCATTAAGAGAATCAGCAAGGGGACAGGAAACCGCAGCTGCGGAATGATTAAGATCTGGAAAATCCAAAATAGCCGCTCCATAACCTAATCTTCTAATTAAAGAAACCGCTAAAAAAGTTTTATCAGAACAAACTCCCCGATCTAAATATAAGGTCTCATAAGGAAAATAAGGATTAACATTACGATTGTTATTCTTTAATAATTTAGCATGATCATAAGGGATATATTGAACAAAAGCCATCGTAAATTCCAATAATTGATCACTAGTCCAATGATTCTTATTAGCGACAGTCTTTAATTTTCCAAGGAGAGTAGATAAAGAATCATCGGTCGGTTTTGGTTTTAAAAACAAACCATAAAAAGCGTTTCGTAAATTGAGAGGAGCACTAGCTTGATAATAAGTATAAACTTTAGGAGTATGGGCATAAGACTGATATAGGGCTGGAAGAAGATTTTGAAAAATCTCGTAATTTTTATCTTGATATTTAAAAAGGAAATTATGAATAGTGGTCGTCGCCAAACTCTGAGGGTTTAAGGTAGACTGATGTTCTAAAGTTGAAGAAGCCTTAGTACTGGCGACGGGAGAAATTATTTTCTCAATAGCTGTCGGAATGTTTGCTAAGTCTTGATTAGTGATACCTAATCCTTGAGAACGCATGAGATTAAAAGCGTCAGCGGGACGACCCAAATAATAGAGTTGTAAATTAAGCGGATCAACATACCAAGCTTGCCCCTGAGCCTGAACTTGTAAAAGAATTCGGCCTGCCAAACGGGCTGGAACTTTAATTTTAAAATTTGCTAAATCTTGATTACTAATCCCCAGACCCAGAGTACTCATCACCCGAAAAGCATCAGCGGGACGACCTAAATAATAACGTTGATTATTAACTGGATTAACATACCAAGCTTGTCCTTGAGCCTGGACTTGTAAAAGAATCCGCCCCCGTAGATTAGGACTAGCTTGAACTGGCGAAACAAAAGGAGAATAGAAAAAATTGGTACTCAATAATAAAGCACCAATTATTATTCCCGAAAATATTGAGAAAGTTTTAAACTTCATAATCAATCTGCCAAGGTGATAAATAAATCTCTTCGAGGAGCTCGCGGTAAGTGCGTCACATCATTAATATAAGCAATCTTGATATAACCACGATTATCAACCACGAGTTTGCTAATAGAAGATTGGAATATTTCCAAGGATAAAAAACCAATAACATCAGCATTCAAAACCCCAGTTAAAACCGCTTTAATAAAATTACCATGTGAAAAAATTGCCAACCGTTGACCTTTGTGAGTGTGGAATAAATCAGCTAAAGCTCGCCGAGCAGTCGTCTGCATTCGATCTAAAGTATGATCTAATTTAGAATGATCTTTAAGTTTCTTCTCACGAGTCTCTTCCGACATGTTAAAATATTTAAGGTTATGCCAATTTTTCCAATTAATCTCATCTAAACGTTGATCAACAATAATTTTTTTATTTGCTAAACGAACATAAGTGGCTGCAGTTTCTTGGGCTCGTCGTAAACCACTAGCATAAACTTGATCAATCTTCATTTTTAATAAACGCTCAGTTAAATGTTTACGCTGTTGACGACCATTTTTGGATAAGGGCATATTATCTTCCCCTAGTTTTTTTTGTAAAGAATAATCCGGATTACAATGACGAATTAAAAAAAATTCTGTGTACGGTTCTCGCGTGGTCGGTTTAATCTTGATATAAGGATTTTTATACATAATTATAAAAGTTAATTACTGAGAAATAATTTTGGAAACTATTGCTATTATAACAGAAAATTGAGAAAAACTAAAAAATTATTTATTTTTTATCTTTTTCTTCCCGGCTAATTGTCCGCAAGCTGCAGAAATGTCGGCCCCAAAACTAAGACGAATAGTTACGGGAATATTATTATCTTCCAAAATCTTTTTAAATTCTTCAATCCGTTGACGTTCAGAAGGCTGAAAACGACCAGTTGGGTTATAAGGAATTAAATTCACTAAATATAAAGGTTTTTTCATTATTTTCACTAATTCTTGAGCTTGACGGTCTTGATCATTAATATTTTTAATCATTAAATATTCAAACATTACTCGCCGACCAGTCTTGACAATATAATTATCAACAGTTTTTAACAATTCCGCTAAAGAATACTTTTTGGCAATTGGCATTAATTCTTGACGGAGATGATCATCGGGAGCATGAAGCGAAATAGCTAAATTAATCTGAAGTTTTTCTCTAGCTAAACGTTTAATACCGTTGATAAGCCCCGCTGTAGAAACGGAAATTCGTCGAGCACCAATATTTAAAGTCTCGGGATTATTAATAAATCTCACTGCTTTAATAAATTGTTCGTAATTTAAGAAAGGCTCGCCCATGCCCATAAAAACAACATTGTTAATATGCTCTTGAGGAGATTTCTGAGACAAATAGCGTCCCCAAAAAACTACTTGTTCCACAATTTCTTCCGAACTCAAATTACGACGATAACCATTTTGACCAGTGGCACAAAAAGAACAAGCTAAAGGGCAACCAACTTGGGAGGAAACACAAATTGTATAACGATTCTCGTGATTTTTTTTCCGCTGTTCGATTAAAACACTCTCAACTAATTCACCATCCTCCAGAGTAATTAAAACCTTAGAACTTTGCTGCTTAGACATGGTCTCTAAAATTTCCGCCTTAATTTCTAAGGGGCAAGCTAGACTTAATTTTTCTCTTAAGGTTTTTGGCAAACTAGAAACTTCGGACCAAGAAGAAATAAAATCTTTAAATAGTGCTTGATTAATTTGGGCATAACGAAAACGTGGCTCTTTTTCCAAAATTGTCGATAATTTAGTTAAATTCATGAAATTTGAAATTAAGAAACTTTTAATAATAAACTCAAACTATTTCTTTTTTAAAATTATTTTGACAATTTCACTTCGAGAAGTAGTCCTAAATGGCGGTCCCCAAGTACCAGCCCCACCATTAACTATTAAAGAAAAATCACCAATTTTAAATAAACCATAAGCATAGCCCCAATGAATCCATTTTGCTAAATAATTAAAAGGCCACATTTGACCATTATGGGTATGACCAGAAAGTTGTAAATCAATTCCCGCTTTCCGCACCGCCTCAATGTTCCGTGGAGCATGAAGCAGTAAAATACTCGGTTGCTGACGATCATAATTAACTTGCTGTAAAATCTTTTTTTCTAAATCAACAGCACTACTGAAAGAATAATTAATACCCATAATTTGTAAACCATTAACCACCAACATCTGATTATCTAAGACCTGAATCGGATTATCTTTCAACAAGGCCGTAACACGACTAAAACCTAAATATAAATCATGATTTCCAAAACCATAATAAATCCCCTGTGGAGCCTGTAATTTTGTGAACGGGTGATTCAACCAACTAAAGCCGGCCTCACCACCATCAAATAAATCTCCAGTAATGAAAACTGCTGTTGGTCGTAATTTATTAACTTTTTCAAGAAGTGCCGAGAAGAAACGTTTTTGATAGACTGGCCCAAGATGAATATCGGATAATTGCACGATAACTTGGTTTTCCCAGGCCGCTGGTAAATTCTTAATCTGAACCTCATACTCAGTGACCTTAACACTGAGAGCACGATAGAGACCAATAATAGAAAGAGCAAGAGTGCCAATAAAAAAAATAAGCTTAATAAGTAAAATAGAGATAACAACAGAAAATAGCCAAGCAATCAGTTTAGCAATCAACAAGAAGGCAACTATTAGACCCGCATTAATTAATACTCCCACCCAGATAGCAGAAAAAATATAAAAAATGCGAGTAGCTAAATTGTCCCAACGATAACTTAAATAAAAAGAAATAAGGGCACTTAAGGATAATAGAAAAAACAGAACTAAAATCAAAATTTGCGTATTAAGCGCCACAATCTGAAATAGTCTAATAATAATATATCCAAAGAAAACGTGCCCAATAATAAATATTAAGCTAGAAAAAATGAGAGAAATGAATTGGATCATATAGTGAATGGCCAATTAAAATAAGTAGCCCGGTCTTTTAGCTCGGCACTAATTGCCATTAAGCGATTATATTTAACGAGACGTTCACTGCGAGCGAGCGAACCAGTCTTAATTTGTCCAGTTTCCAAGGCCACCGCAAAGTCCGCAATAAAAGCATCGGTAGTTTCTCCACTACGGTGCGAAACCACTGTAGTCAATCCTTGTTTTTTAGCTAACAACACAACAGCAATGGTCTCGGTCAAAGTACCAATTTGATTTAATTTAATTAAAATAGAATTAGTACTTTTTTCCCGTATTCCCCGCTCTAAACGTTGCAAATTGGTAACATATAAATCATCCCCAATCACTTGAACGCTAGAATTAGCAGCGGTAAACTCCTGAAAACCAGTCCAGTCATCTTCCGCAAAAACATCTTCCCAAGAATAAATTGGATATTTTTTTTGCAGATTAGCATAGAAAGATAATAACTCTTGAGAACTGTAATTTTTATTCTCCCGACGAAGATTATAAACTCCATCAGCAAAAAATTCATTAGCAGCAGCATCAATACCAAAAATAACATCGCTCCCCAATTTATAACCGGCCTGTTGAACCGCACTTGTCAATAAATCAAAATTTTCTTCATTATTTTTAACCGCGGGAGCAAATCCACCTTCATCACCAACACTAATACTATAGCCTTTTTCTTTTAAAACTTCTTTCAAGTGGTGATAAATTTCTGCTCCCATCCGTACTGCTTCTGAAAAATTTGGAGCACCAATTGGTAAAATGAGATGTTCTTGGATATCAGTTACCCAATTAGCATGTCGCCCGCCATTCAGAACATTCATCATTGGTAAGGGCATTATATACTGCCCCTTAAAATCAGGATTAAAGCGACTAAGGTATTCATAAAGTGGTTGATGTAAACTATTGGCGGCCGCTCGAGCAACAGCCAAGGAAACCGCTAAAATAGCATTAGCGCCTAAATTAGACTTATCTTCTGTGCCATCTAATTTAATCATCAATTCATCAATTTCATTTTGATCTTCAGGATTTAAACCGAGAAGAATTGGCTTAATCTTCGTGACAATATTATCCAGGGCTTTTAGGACTCCCAGGCCCTGATAGCGCTTCTGATCGCCATCACGTAGTTCCACGGCTTCATGACGACCGGTGGAAGCACCCGCCGGGACTAAAGCCGTCCCTTGAATTCCCTGTTCTAAAAATACTGTAGCCGAAATAGTCGGATTACCACGGGAATCTAAAATTTCGGAAGCAGTAATATTTGTTATTTTCATATAATTATTTTACTTAAAATTAAATAAAAATTAAATACTTATAAAGACATTATAAAAGAAATTTATGCTTTTGCCAAATCTAATTCTGCTTAATATTCTTAATATTAATTGTTGATTAGTTAGGATTCTATGGAAATTAATTTTTTCATTAATTCTTGGTAAAATTCCAAGTTGTTTAAGCTGGCTAATTGTGCTCCTAAAGGATCACCAACTTTAAATAAATGATGTAAATAAGCACGAGAATTGTTCTGAAGCTCAGCTAATTGACTATCTTTATTAATGGCTTGAAAATCAGTAGCAAATTTTTTGTTCTTAATATTAATTGTCTGATAGGAAGAGCGAGGCCGATTTAAAAGTTCTTGTCGGTTGGCAGAGGCTAAAAACAATTTACCATGGCGACCCTCACGAGTTGGAATCACACAATCAAACATATCCCAACCCAATTGAGCACAACGAATAATATCTTCTGGCGTGCCGATTCCTAAGGCAAAACGCAGGGCATTCTTAGGAATAAATTCTGCTGTCTTTCTCAACACTTCTTCTAAAAAATTACCGTCATGATCAATCGGTCGGGCTCCAAAACCATAGCCATCAAAACCAATTTTAACTAACTCTTGTGTACAATACTGCCGAAGATCAAGCTCCGCTCCGCCCTGAATAACAGCAAATAATAACGGCGCATCGGCCGTTTTTATTTTTCTCTTTTTCAACTGAAGATTATATTCCAATTGACATCTTTTCGCCCAAGCTAAAGTCCGCATAACTGATTTTTCTAAATCAGCCCGAGAAAACTCATTAGGAGGACAATCATCTAAACAGACCATCATTTCGACGCCTAAATCAAATTGAATTTGAATGGATTTTTCTGGGGTTAACTCCTGTCGAGAACCATCTATTGGCGACCGAAACTCCACTTGATTATCAGTAATTCGCCCCCAAGATTTATTTTGATGGATTAAAGAAAAAACTTGAAAACCACCAGAATCCGATAACAGTGGACCAGACCAATTCATAAACTGGTGTAAATCACCAGCTTGCCTAATAACTTCTAGCCCCGGCTGTAAAGATAAATGAAAAGTATTCACGACCACGGCAGGAGTACCAGTATTTCTCAGAGTAGTATTACTAACAAACTTCACAAAACCACGCGTGGCATCAGGCAAATAAAAAGGAGTTAATAAAGTGCCGGCAGTCGTTTTTAATTTACCTAAACGAATTCCAGCTTTAGTTGTTTTTAATAACTTAAACATAAACAAAACTACTTGTTATCACATCAATAACAATATTAAGGAGTATTTTTAATTTAATTAAAAAGCCTATTGAACTATGCCACTATTATTCAAAGCAGCGATATTATCATCTTCAAGACGAGTTGTTTTGGGTTTAATTTTTTCATTAATCATCGCGGTCGTTATATTATCCATGGCGCTAATAGTCGTTCCTGGAGACAGGACTAAAATTTTATTACGATCAGTTACTTTCGGGGTAATACTGATGCTAAACGAAGCTTTCACCTGACCAACAGAAACTGGCAAACGACCAATAGCCCAGATAACTTGGTGAGTGGCATTATCATAATAAAGACTACCAACATCAGTACTAACATTATTATTCCAAGCCACATAAGATGGTAAAGCCAAAACCACTCGGGTATCAGTTAGAGAATGTAAACTATTCTTCACTGTCCAATAAACTTGAAAACTAGTAGTCTGACCAACCACTGGTGGCAAAGGACCAGATCCGACGGGTAGATTATTAATATTAAAATAACGAATTTGTTCATTAAGTGCCAAGTTACTATTGATTTGGCTGGTAATAGTATTGCTTTTATTGTGATCACCACTAATTGCTTGGCCATTCATACTATATTGACTATAAGCAACAATTGACATACTTTTCCCTAAATCATCAATACTGAATGGTAAAAGATTCACTTTAAAATTAAAAGAACCACTATCACCAGATTTAATCAGTGCTAATTTTGGTACTTCGCTTTTAGTCCAGATAACAGTGTTATTATTTATTTGTCCCTGATCACTGGCGACCACAGAATGCCAATTTAAAAAGTCACCTTTCACAGCCGCCATAATAACGACATTCTTATAACTATTGTTTCCTTTATTAGAAAAACTTAAAGAATAATTTAAAGCTTGTCCAAAATTAACCGCACCATCATTCTGAGAACCATTAAGTTTTAAAGTTAAATTCAAGTCACTCTTAATTAATTGCGGTTTAAT
>VAPM010584124.1_pt1 | contig 16522 bp, 11 predicted proteins | sample 3395091 | NCBI WGS metagenome assembly VAPM01 (sample SAMN08290445, study PRJNA428436) | hydrothermal vent metagenome | isolation source: Deep-sea hydrothermal vent chimney 3 | place: Pacific Ocean: Juan De Fuca Ridge | reverse complement strand
TACGGTTGCCCTATTGGTACCGTTTGTTCAGAGCTTAACAAGCTTAAAAATATCAATTATAACAATGCAACTGAAATGATTACGCTGTTCAAAGACTGGCTTATTGAACAATTTGTTTTGCTTGGGCACGATAAGGAAAAAGCGGAACATTATGCCATGCACCTGCTTACCTGCACGCAAGGTATCAGCGTTATTGGCCAGGCATTTACCGACCCGGCTTATATCCGGCGTGAAGCGGAAAGCCTTAAGGATTGGCTGGAAAAAATATAGCCATTTCTACCTTCACTATTCCTTATATATAGTCCATTCTTATTTGGCGTGCTAAACTTCGCCCTTCAATTACTACCAATAAATGAGTTCGTATGAATCAGCCTGCAAATATATTAGAACAAGCCCTTAAAGAGCGTATCCTCGTACTCGATGGTGCGATGGGCACCATGATTCAGTCTTACAAGCTGGGTGAAACCGAGTACCGGGGTGAGCGCTTTGCCGATTATGCGAGCGACTTAAAAGGCAATAACGATTTACTGGTGTTGACCCAGCCAAAAATTATCCATGATATTCATGCGGCTTATCTGCAAGCTGGCGCTGATATTTTAGAAACCAATACCTTTAATGCCAATAAGGTTTCAATGGCCGACTATGACATGGAAGATCTGGTTTACGAGCTTAACTTTGAAGCGGCCCGAATTGCTCGCGAAGCTTGCGATGAATTTACAACGGCTGATAAACCCCGCTTTGTTGCCGGTGTGTTAGGGCCAACCAATCGTACAGCTTCTTTAAGCCCCGATGTAAATAACCCCGGTTTTCGTAATATTAATTTTGATGATTTGCGTGAAACCTATTTTGAAGCCACCAAAGCACTGGTGGACGGGGGCTGTGATATTCTACTGGTAGAAACAGTTTTTGATACCTTAAATGCAAAAGCTGCCCTGTTTGCGATAGAAGAATATTTTGAGCAAACGGGTAAGCGTTTACCGATTATGATTTCTGGTACGATTACTGATGCATCCGGTCGAACTTTATCTGGCCAGACGGCAGAAGCGTTTTATAATTCACTGCGCCATGTTAAGCCCATCAGCTTCGGTTTTAACTGTGCGTTAGGTGCAACAGAATTACGCCAGTATGTAGAAGAAATTGCCGGTATTGCCAACTGCCATATTAACACCCACCCGAATGCAGGCTTACCGAATGAATTTGGTGAATACGATGAAACGCCAGAAGAAATGGCTGCCGAAATTGAAGAGTGGGCGAAGAACGGTTTTATAAATATTATTGGTGGTTGTTGTGGTACAAGCCCGGCTTTTATTAAAGCAATAGCCGATGCAGTTGCCAAGTACCCGCCACGCAAACCAAAAGAAGAAGACTTTACAACCCGCCTTGCCGGCTTAGAGCCATGCAATATTACCGAAGACTCGCTGTTTGTGAATGTTGGTGAACGTACTAATGTAACCGGTTCGGCAAAATTCAAGCGCTTAATTCTTGAAGACAATTACGACGAAGCCTTAAGCGTTGCCCGCGAACAGGTTGAAAATGGCGCACAAATAATAGACATTAACATGGACGAAGGCATGCTGGATGGTCAGGCGGCAATGAAAACCTTCTTAAACCTGATAGCCAGTGAGCCGGATATTTCACGGGTACCGGTGATGGTGGATTCATCCAAGTGGCCGATTCTGGAAGAAGGTTTAAAGTGTATTCAGGGTAAAGGCATTGTTAACTCAATCAGTTTAAAAGAAGGCGAAGAAAACTTTATTCATCAGGCCAAACTTTGTCGCCGTTACGGTGCAGCGATTATTGTGATGGCTTTTGACGAAGTCGGGCAAGCTGACACCAAAGAACGTAAAATTGAAATATGTGCCCGAGCCTATAAAATTTTAGTCGAACAAGTGGACTTCCCGCCACAGGATATTATTTTCGACCCAAATATTTTTGCTATTGCCACTGGTATAGATGAGCACAATAACTACGGTGTTGATTTTATCGAGGCAACGCGTGAGATAAAACAGAATCTGCCACATGCCTTGATTAGTGGTGGTGTCTCGAATGTGTCATTCTCTTTTCGTGGTAACAACCCGGTTCGTGAAGCCATTCATGCAGTGTTTTTATACTATGCCATTAAAAACGGCATGAGTATGGGGATTGTGAATGCCGGTCAGTTAGCCGTTTATGATGACTTGCCCGAAGAACTTCGTAACGCGGTTGAAGATGTTGTATTAAATAAAAATCCCGATGCGACTGAACATTTACTGGATATTGCCGGTAAGTTTATCGGTGATGGAACAACCAAAGCTAAAACAGAAGATCTGGAATGGCGTAAGCTGCCGGTTGCCAGGCGTTTAGAACATGCACTGGTAAAAGGCATAGATGCGTATGTGGTCGAAGACACCGAAGAAGCACGTGCCGCATTTAGCCGCCCCATTGAAGTCATCGAAGGACCATTGATGGATGGCATGAATGTGGTGGGTGACTTGTTCGGTGACGGTAAAATGTTTTTGCCGCAGGTGGTCAAGTCTGCAAGAGTAATGAAAAAAGCAGTTGCCTATTTGTTGCCGTATATAGAAGAAGAAAAAGAAGACGGCACACGCTCTAACGGTAAAATATTAATGGCTACTGTGAAGGGTGACGTACATGACATTGGTAAAAACATTGTGGGTGTTGTTTTGCAATGCAATAACTTTGAAGTGGTTGACCTTGGTGTAATGGTGCCTGCCAATAAAATTTTAGAGGCCGCGAAAGCAGAAGGTGTTGATATTATTGGTTTGTCCGGTTTAATTACACCGTCACTCGATGAAATGGTACATATCGCCAAAGAAATGGAACGCCTCGGTTTAGATATGCCATTAATGGTCGGTGGTGCAACCACGTCCAAAGCACATACAGCGGTTAAAATAGAACAGAATTATCACGGTTCTACCGTGTGGGTAAAAGATGCCTCGCGTGCAGTGGGTGTAGCGCAAAAACTTATCAGTGATGATTTTAAAGATGCCTTTGTAAAAGAAGTACACGAAGACTACGAAAAAGTACGTATTGCCCATGCAGGGCGGCGTGCAAAAATAAGCTGGTTAACGCTGGACCAGGCACGGCAACGGAAATTAAATATAGACTGGGCCCAGTACACACCACCTGTGCCAAATATAAAAGGCATTCAGGTATTCGATGATATGCCACTGGAATATTTGGTGCCTTATATCGACTGGACACCGTTTTTCCATACCTGGGAACTAAAAGGCAGTTACCCGAAAATATTTGATGATGCAGAAAAAGGTGTTGAGGCTAAAAAACTCTTTACTGATGCACAAACCATGTTGCAACAAATTATTGATGAACGCTGGTTAAAAGCACGAGCCGTTGTTGGCCTGTTCCCTGCGAACAGTGTTAATGAAGATGATATTGAAGTTTATACTGACGAGTCACGCAGTGAGGTGGTTACTACCTTAAACCATTTACGCCAGCAAACCGAACGTCCACCGGGCAAACCCAATCGCAGCAATGCCGATTTTGTTGCAACAAAACAAAGTAGCAAACCAGACTATATAGGGGGCTTTGTTGTAACGGCTGGCATCGGTATTGACGAACATATTGAGCGTTTTGAAAAAGAGCATGATGACTATCAGTCTATTATGTTAAAGGCTCTGGCCGACCGCTTTGCAGAAGCTTTTGCTGAACACATGCATCAACGGGTACGACATATTAACTGGGGATACTCTGGTAGTAACTGGTCACCCGATGCCGCATTTAAAGATAAAGATTTTGATAATCAACGTCTGGTTAAAGAAGACTACCGTGGTGTGCGCCCTGCACCAGGTTATCCCTCTTGCCCTGATCACACCGAAAAACCGAAGTTATGGAAATTGCTCGATGCCAAGAAAAATACTGGTGTATCGTTAACCGAAAGTTATGCTATGTGGCCAGCAGCATCGGTAAGTGGCTGGTACTTTAGCCATCCGGAGTCAAGTTACTTTGGCATTGGTAAAATCAATAAAGATCAGGTTGAAGATTATGCTAAACGTAAAGGCATGACTTTAGACGATGCTGAACGCTGGCTAGCGCCGAACCTTGGTTATGATAACTAGTTGTTGCCGTCATTCCCGCGGAGGCGCAAGTATATGGATGTACGCAGGTAGGGTAATGCAGGAGCAATTACCGAGGAATCCAGTACGGTATAAGATAGAATAGATACATATAATGGCCAAACTACTCTTTAAACTACGCGATGTACCACTTGATGAAGCACAGGACGTTCGTGATTTACTCACAGAGAATAATCTTGAATTTTATGAAACCCATGCAGGGAACTGGGGAATTGCGATGGCCGCAATCTGGCTAAAAGACGAATCGCAATATCCTGAAGCAATGCGGCTTATTAATGAATACCAGTTGCAACGTTCCCAACAGTTTCATGCAGACTATGCAGAGCTTAAAAGAAAGGGCCATGCCCCTACCTTGCTAGGCAATATATTACAAAGTCCATTACGCTTTATAGTGTATATTTTTAGTATCGCCGTAATACTTTACATTACGGTAGTGCCCTTTCTTAATATTTGAATAACCGGAATATTTTTTTCTGGAATCAAGTCTGGTTAAACCTCTTTGGGTTATTTACCACATTCTATATCCAGATAATCCTGCAGTGTCCGGCCTTCAATTATTTCAAAGTGTTTATTGCTCGGTTTACAGTCTGTCATGCGATCCAGTCGAAAATTCCGGAAGTCCTCCCGCAGCTCACACCAACCAACAACAGTCCATACTTTTCCCCAGTAAAATAATCCCAGCGGATGAATACAACGGCTGGAATGTTCACCATCTGCACGTGTATATTTAATATTAACTTTTTTCTGCTGGCGAATAGCACGCCGGATAGTTATAAGCTGATCACTGGCCTGGCCTTCCATCGGGAAGTCAGGAACCATCATGTCATTACGTTCAAGTTGTGGTTTTAGTTTTTCAGGAACAACATGCTCAATTTTTTGTAGTGCCTGATTTGCAGCAGTGGCAAGATTTTTATCTGTCCATGCACGTACCATCCGTGCTCCAAGTAACAGTGCTTCAATTTCTTCCTCGGTAAACATAAGTGGTGGAAGTTGAAAACCTTTTAATAAGCGATAACCTACACCAGTTTCCCCTGTGATGGGGATGCCCGATAAGCTTAAGTCCTGCATATCACGATAGATAGTACGCTCAGAAACCTCCAGTCTGTTAGCGAGTTCATAGGCTGTAATTGCCCGTTTAGAATGCAGGTTCTGTATTATCCGGAAAAGTCTGTCTGCGCGGCGCATTTTAATATTTAGTGTTGGTTTTCAGATAGATTAGCTAAAAAATTACTAATAAGCCGGGGAAAGGTGGGTGAGCCATATCTTCGCAATTTTGGTTACACAGGTTAAACTACTTGTGCTTATTTTTTTGTACAAGTTTTTTAATATGAAGATATAGCTCGCCATGCTAATTATTCTTTTTTAATATAGGTGATAAGACTAAGAATAGCACCTTGCGGGTCACTGATCACGGCAAAACGCCCAACCTCCGGTATATCTTGTGGTGCGAGAACAATTTTCCCTCCCAGCTTTTCAGCCAGTGCAGATTGCGCATCGACATTGTCAACGGTGACATAGCTTCCCCACGTTGGGGGCATTGTGCTGAAGTCTTCAGGAATAGCCATTATCCCGGCTACTTCGATATCTCCTGCTTTTGCCATAGTGTAGCCCATGTCACATGTCGGTATATCTTGCATACCCCAGCCTAATAATTTGCTATAGAATTCTTTTGCACCATCAACATCACTGGTTGCGAGTTCATTCCAGCTAAATGCACCATGTAATTTCATTGATTGTTCCATATATTATCTCCTTGTTTTAGTTAAGGTACATAGCGTAACAAGGCTCTACTGACAACGTTATGTCAGTAGCTTTTCTGGAGTTAAAAGCAGTCTGTGTTGAATGATTTTAAATTGAAATAAGGATGGTGGATATTTACTTTGGAAGGTAGAAGATAAATGTTGTGCCAGAGCTATTTGTATTATTTTCTGCCCATATCTTGCCATCATGGGCTTCAATAATATCTTTTGAAATTGTCAGCCCAAGCCCGGTTCCACCAGCACCCGTTTCTGTTTTACTGCTTTGTGTGAAGGGGGTAAAAATCTCATTTAGTTCTTCATCAGGAACACCGTCGCCCTGGTCATGCATTGAAAAATGCAATACAGATATATTGTCTATAGTTTTCTCTGTTATTGTAATACGGATAGTTGAGTTTGACGGTGAAAATTTTATTGCATTGGATAACAGGTTGGTAATGACCTGCCTGATCAGAACAGGATCAAATAACGCAGTTGTCGATTTTGCCAGTTTGTTTATTTCTATTGCCAGACCTGATTCTTCCATCCTTGCTTTTTGTTCAGTTATGCAACTGTTAATAACTTCAGAGAGATCAGAATTAAGTTTGTTTATTGTGAGTTTCCCCGACTCGATTTGTGCTAAATGCAACAGGCTTTCAATTAATTTAAGTAAACGATCGCCACTGATCTTTATATTTTTAAAATAAGACCGTAGTTTTTCGGTTGGTACTTTTCCTGTACGATTAATACCAAATTCGGCATAGCTTTGCATGCCGTGCAAGGGAGTACGTAACTCATGTGAAATATTTGATATAAACCTGGATTTTGCTTCATTGGCTTTTTCTGCAATGTCCCGGGCAATAATCAATTCATTTGCACGTTTTTCCTTACTCTTTATCTCAACCTTGAGTTGTGTATTTATTTTTTCAAGTGCTTCAGCATTGCGGGTGTCCCGGTAGTTAATGGCATAGCCATTAATAGTGTTATTGAATGGGAGATACAGTAAACCGAACAGGTTAAGAAATTTTGGATCAGTAAAGCGATCTAGTCCCAGCACCATTTTTGTGTGCCCATCACGTGGTGATTCAAGGTAAGTGCCAAAGATGCGATCCCACAGGGAAATAAAAAAGGTAAAGTTACTGTTGGTTTCATTCTCTAATGTTGAATGGTGAATACGGTGCATTTCCGGAGTCGTGATAAACCAGCGTAAAACACGTTCAAATGATTTATTAATACGTATGTTTGAATGGGTAAACATTGACATAAAATTAAGAACAATTTCAAAAATAATAACTGTCAGTACCGGCGCACCTAATATAATAATGGCGGCTGTTTTTATAAAAATAGAGAGCACAATTTCAAAGGGGTGGAATCTAACGCCCGTTGTTATATCACAATCTCTGTCCGAATGATGTACACGGTGAAAACGCCATAGTATTGGCAGAACATGGAAAAATAAATGCTGGAAATAAATAATGAGATCCAGTAATACGAAGGTGATAATAAATTTAAGCCAGAAGTTTATTTCAAAATGGTTGGCAAAGCCCCAGCCATTCTTCTGTGTTAAATAGGCGACACCGACGACAGCTGTTGGAATAATAAGTCTAACCAACAGTGTGCTTGATATGATAAGTGAAAAATTATTTGCCCAGCGTTTAAGTTTATGTGTTGTTAACTGGCGACGTGGCTGGCGCCATTCCATTAATGCCAGCAAACCAAAACTACCGAGAAAAACACTCAACCGAATAGTTGCTTCGTATTTATAGATAAGTTCAACCAAGGTAAAATTCCGGGGATAATAATTGAGTAATCCTAAGGGATATTATCGGCATTATCCTGTTTTACTTTAAGTGTGTAAGTCTATGATATAAATAGATATTATTAACTCTACCTGGCTTTTATTCTATCTGGCTGGTGTTTAGCGGTGAAAAGCTGTTACTTCCTTATGGTATAGCGGGTGATCATCCCTGCTGTAATATGATCGGTTACATGGCAGTGGTATAGCCAGCTACCGGGGTTATCTGCGATCATATCTACACTTTTCATGCTGTTAGGTAGCAGCTCAATCACATCGGTACGATGACCACTTGATAGCACAGTTTTACCATGCCAGTGCGCAGTATGAATATCCACTTCGGTTCCCATGCCAATTAAGTGCCAGCGTACACGGTCACCCTGATTCGCGACCATTCCTGTCAGGTTACCAAAAATATAACCATTAATAGCATGCTTTAAATTACCTTCTTCATTATCTTCGGCGCTGACTGTTTTAACCGGGCCAAGTTTTTTACGGCCGTTTTCATCAAAGATCATATACATGTTAGTGAAGGCAATATTGACATCCTTTGGCCGCGGGTCTGTTTTTGAGCGTGCCATTCCTTTTTTTGTAACAATAATGGTACCGATAAGGCCATCATAAATTTCTGTTACTGAATCGACATGAGAATGATAGACCCAGACAATGGAAGATGGATCATTTAGCCCCGGGGCTGCATCGGCATCAACCTGCCAGGTATAAGCAAAGCTGTCTCCGGGGTTAACGGCAGCACCCTTGCCTGTCATATCGGCACCTTCGTTCTTTTTGGTATAACGCATACCATGCGGGTGAATACTCAGTGGCTTGTCTGCCTTGTTCAGAAAATGAATTTTTAAAGTATCACCTTGTTCGGCACGAAACTGCGGCCCCAATATGCCCATCCACTTTGGTTGTGTAACACGCTTTGTGTAGCTGTTATCCGTATATTCAATATAACGGTACTTTTTATACTTAAGATGGTTGCCCCATACCCCGAGATCTTTGTCGGGCATAATCCGGTTTTTACCGCTCGGCGCATAGTTCCATTCTACAATTTCTGCTGCCACCCAATATTCGCGTAGTTCACCAGACCAGCTATTAGCTGTTACCAGAAAAGAAAGTAAGATTGTTAATATAAATTTTTTCATTATTGATAGTGCCTTGATGTAAATTAATTTCTTTGTTGCGCAATAAATATAAAAAACAATCAGAAAAACCACTGCAGCTGGAGGTAGTACAGGTTTTCAAAAGTACCGTATTCTGTTCCTGGCGTGCCTTTAAAGGTCTGAATACCACCGCTAAATTCGATATTGTCTGATAATGAATAAGATAAGCCAGGTGTGATAAAATAGCTATCGTCATCGAGATTGAAAATAAAATAGTTATCCCAGCGCAGCAACGGTGTAATATCGTAGCCAAGATAACCACCTAGATAATGGCGTGCCAGGCTCTGTATTTTACCTGTAAACAGACGGTTGAAATTGTAATTGTTTCGCTCCGGTGTGCCCTGCCCATTATAATAGGCTTCTATATTAAGAGAAAGTGTATTAGTAAAAGTATAATCTGCACCGATCACTGCGCGGATAAAGCTGTCCGCATTGGTCGGGTCAGTTCGTGTAAGCTCTCCTTTTATCCCGATGCTGTTTATTTGCCCGGAAAAGTCGAAACCAACAATACTATCGTTCTGAAAACGGCCTGCCATTAAAGAAAAATCGAAACCTTTTTGATTGGAGCGCCAGCGTATGGCTGTGCTCGAATTATATTTCTGACGTGCATAAACCAGACTTAAATGCGACAGTGCATCAATATTCCAGTCAAGTAATACTGCATCTACCCCCTGGCGTTCTTCGCGTTCAAGTTGGACAGGGTTAAAAGGATTGAGGATATCCATCGGGTTCCATAGCATGGCCGTTCCCCAGGCAATGCGTTGTCGCCCAATGCGGATATCAATATCAGGAAGTGCCAGTACAGCATAGGCACGGTAAATACTTTGTTTTGCATAGATTGAGTTGCTGTCAATGTAACTGCTCTCAAGGTCAAAATAGTTATCGGAGGACAGATTTTTGAGCGTTAAAAATTGTGTTGTTTGCAAATAGTTGCCCAGTAAAATTTCATTATCATACTGAATATTAAAAGATAGCTTGTCACTGATATTACCATCGAGTTTTAAGCGTAAACGATTCAGATCCAGTGAATAAGATTCGGCAGGGGGGAATAGCACGAGTGTTCTGGATTTAATAAAGAGATTTTTATAATAGCCGCTAAGCTCGATTTCGGTTGCTGCTGACACGGGGGTGTAGATGGTTAGCAGCAATAGAAAAAGTCGCAATGTATTACACATGACGAATAGCAGCGACTGGTGATTGTCGGGCTCCACGTAATGCCGGGTAGAATGCAGCTACAATACCGGTAATAAACAAGATAAGTGTTGGCAACCAGAGATTACCTATAATTAGCACAGGATAAATCATATCGGTCAGGCCGGGGATAGTACTGGTTGCTCCGGCAAAACCGGATAAATCCATACCATCACTGTAATAAAATACCAGTAACCAGCCCATAATAATGCCCAGCACGATACCAATAAACCCAAGGACAACCGACTCATACACCACCATGCGCACAATAAGACGCGGCTCCGTTCCCATTGCCAGCATTACACCAAATTCACGGGTTCGTTCCATCACAGACATAAATAAAGTATTGGTTACACCCATTGCAACAACAACAAATACAATTGCGAGCACAACAAAAAACATCAACCGGGTAACATCGATCATTTGCACCAGTACCGGCATAATTTCCTGCCATGGCTTTGCCTGGTAATTAGAGCCGGCAAATATTTTATCAAGATCAATAGCCGTGGATTGTGATAGATCACGTTCTTGAAGACGGATAGCAATAGTCGAAATCCGATTGGGCATGGCAAGCAACGATTGTGCCTGCTGCAAACCAACAAAGCCATAAGCACGATCAAAAATCTCATTATTTGTTTGATAAATTCCGATAAGCCGATAAGCTGCGGAGCCTAAACTGCCATCGGCCAGTTGCGTTGTGACAACGACTTTTTCACCAATACGCAGGTCGAGTTTTTCTACCAATTGCTCCCCTAGCACAATATCTGTTTTATTATTCGGCTTAAGATATTCACCCTTAATAATTACATTGTGCAGACGGGTTACCTGCGTTTCCATGCCGGGATTTACTCCGGTCAGGATCAAGGGTTCCGTTTTTGTGGGGCTGCTTATCATCGACTCTACCTGAATACGCAAAGAAACTGCAACAATAGATGGGTATTGTTTCAGTTTTGACAATATATTTTCAGGATGTGAAATATAAATGCCAGGTGAAAGTTCATCACGATACCCTTGTGGTTCTATCTGTACATGCGCAGTTAAGAAGTCAGTGGCGTTATCAACCATCTGTTCAAAAAAACCATCGGTAAAAGCATATAAAAATAAAAAGGCAGCCAGACCAAAAGCGGTTGCGCCGGAGGTTAATGCCGAACGCCATGGGTTACGCCAGATATTGCGAAAAGCGATACGCCAGAAAAGTAATTGTGTTGAAGAGCCTGCTTTTGTTGTCCATCGCCATGCCTTGTGAACAGTATTTTTGACTACACCGTGAATGGCTTCAACAGGTTGTAAGCGCGACACTTGCCAGGCAGGGTAAAGTGCCGGTAAAACACTGATAGCAAAGGTTACTACCGATACAAGTAAAACATGATCCAGACGGATCAGTGGATACACATTACCTGACAACCCCGGCATGGTTTCCATTGCCAGCGTGTATTCCGTTAGGTCAATACCGGTATTGGAAAAATAATGTGTAATAGACAGGCCAATTAAATTACCCGCCAGCAAACCAATAATACCTAATATAAAAGACTCTAAAAGAACCAGTTGAATAACCTGAGACTGGCTAGTACCCAATGCCAGCATAATTCCAAATTCATGGGTACGTTCTTTAACGGCCATAAGAATCGTATTGGTTACACCAACGGCAACAATCACGATAACGATAAACACAACAATGTAACTGATGACTTCATGGAAGCGAATCATCTGTACCATTTCCGGTAATAGCTGTTTCCAGCCAAGTACTTCGAAACCCGAGCCAATTTCAGTTTTGATTTTCTGTGCAATTTCATCTGCATGCTGGCGGTTGTCGATACGAAGTGCCCACGCTGTTATTTGCCCCCATAACGAATACAATTCCTGCGCAGCCGTTAACGGAATAAAAACATGTGAGGCATCAATAATATCAATACCACTGTCAAACAATCCGACTACCTGATAACGATCGGCTGCTAATGAACCATCCCGTGCCTGTGTTACCAGTACAGCATCATCACCCACTTTCAATCCGGTTCTTTCGGCAAGCTTATCACCAAGTACAATAGTGTTTGTATCGCTGGACAGCAGATAGCGGCCATTACTGATTGCTTTGGCAATGGTGGTAACTTTTGGTTCGAGCAGTGGATCAACACCAATAACTTTTACACCGCGTGCTTCATCAGCACCGCTTAACATCGCCTGGTCTTCTATACGTGGTGTAATTGCGAGCACATGGGCGTTTTTCAACAGACGCTGTTGCATTGCTGTATTTTGAGGAAGGGTTAAATACAACGCTTTGTCATTATGGAAGCCTGTTTTGTGAATTTTTATGTGGCCGGTTAAATAAGTGGTACTGTTTTCTATGGTCTGCTCATTCATACCATCGATAAAGCCCCAGACAAAAATTAAGGCGGCAAGCCCCACAGTAATAGCGGTGAGCATAATGGATGAACGGCGCTTATTACGCCAAAGGTTACGGCAGGCCAGCTTAAGCAGCTTCATCATTAATCTGATTTTTTAATATCACTTACGATTTTTCCGTCTTTTAGCTGAACCAGTCTTTTGGCTCGCTCCATCACCATTGGATCATGGGTTGAAAATATAAAGGTGATCTGGTGGCGTTCATTTAAGTCACGCATTAAATCCAGTAATGCACCGCCAGTGGTTGAATCAAGGTTGGCGGTGGGTTCATCGGCTAACACAATAGCCGGTTCGGATGCGATGGCGCGCGCCACCGCAACCCGTTGTTGTTGTCCACCGGAAAGTTCTTGTGGACGACGGTGTTCCAAACCCTGTAACCCTACCTCTGCCAAAACAGCCATGGAACGTTGGCGGCGTTCCTGATCCGGTATTTTTTGTAATAGCATAACGTACTCCACATTTTCCAATGCACTGAGTACCGGAATAAGATTGTATTCCTGAAAAACAAAGCCTACCTTCCATAAACGCAGCACCGATAATTCTCGTTTACTCAGGTTGCCAATTTCCTGTTTGGCAACCCATATTTTCCCTGATGAAGGTATATCCAGGCCACCGACAAGATTTAGCAAGGTTGTTTTGCCCGAACCGGATGGGCCAATCAGTGCCATAAACTCGCCTTTGTCGATGGTCATATCAATACCGCGCAGCGCCTGCACGGTAATACTATCCTGATGGTATTCTTTCATAACCTGTTCAATGCGGACAATAGACATGCTTTAGTTACCTGATTTTTATTTATCTTATTTGAATTTATTTTATTTTGTATTTAGCGGGCTCGCAAATTTCGTAAACTGAAAATAGTTTTATCAATAGGGATATTAAAGGTTACTTCCTTGAGTTCGACAAGCGTTTCGTTGCCGGGTTTCCTTAGGGTTCTCATTCTCCATTGTGTTGGTAACCGGCGGCCACCCATTTCTTTTACTGCGCTAAAATCAAGTACCTTAATTAATTCATTGCGCTCACTGTAAAATTCTTCCCGCAATGGCATTAGATCCTGTTTGTGCACATAATAGATAAGCTTGCCCCAGACCACGCTTGCCTCGGCGACAGGTGTGGCTTCAACAATATAGGTTTCGATGCCATCGACATTTTTAACCGAAAGAATTTTATGCGTATAATCATTGAGTACATTACTTTCTTTCACCAGGTCGTCATTGGTGAAGTCAGAGCCCATCCAGGGTTGCAGCATCATCGACGGTGGAACTTTAATGGTACGCTCAACTTTAGGCAGATAATTCCACATTTCATTGTTAATGCGTAAAGATCCGATACCTTTTTCCTTGCGAGGTGAAAGAATACGAATAAAGGTGCTGTGTGGTCGTTCCATCCACATTTGCATTTCCAGTGTGCGCTGCCAGTATGGTGTTGTAATGGTCATGCTATAGCGTCCCTGACTGGTTTTACCCCACAACAGCTTTTCAATATGCTGGATAATTTCCTGACCACTGGGTTCTTTCGCATTGGCAGAGTCAGATATAAAAAGCCATAAACAGAATGAAATGATCAGTGTAATAAAAAAAGGAAATGTGCGGGCAACGTCGCTGGCACCTTGTTGTTTAAAACCTGACATTAGCATGCTCCGAATATAAACCTTAAAAAAGTATACAACTTATTAGTTGTATACCGAGAAATTTATTTTATTATAAAAAATAATTTACTGGTTAGCGTCGAAAAGAAAAAAACCACTAAAGAAATATATATTTTAGTCGCTATAATGAATAGTGCTTTTAAATGATGAGTGTAATAAGGCATTGAAAAGTAGTATAAAAACAGCTTTTTGATATTTTTTGGGCTTCTCACTTGATAGCCGAGGCGTGCTTGCTCGTTCAGCGCTTTATCTGACAGCCAGCAAATGTTAATCCCCATAACAAGAAGAAGCTGTGATGAAAAAAAATCTACCTGTTACCGGTGTGGAGCTTCAATACCACGATTCGGCTAATATTTTATCTACCACCAATCTAAAGGGTGCCATTACTTATGTGAATGAGGATTTCCTCAAAATAAGTGGCTTCACGAATGAGGAGCTTGTTGGCAAAAACCATAATGTGGTACGCCATCCCGATATGCCATCTGCCGCTTTTGATGATTTGTGGAATAACATAAAAGCAGGTAACTCCTGGATGGGGGTTGTTAAAAATCGCTGCAAAAACGGTGACCATTACTGGGTAAATGCCTATGTAACACCAATTGGAGAAAGTGGCAATATTGCAGAATACCAGTCTATTCGCAGCAAGCCGACTCCGGAAGAAGTAGCACGAGCAGAAAAGTTATATAAAAAAATTAATAGTGGCAAGCTGCCCTCATGGCTCAAACGCCGGCCATTATTATTTAAGTACAAAATGCTGCTGATTTTTATAGCCTCTCAGTTTTCAGCGCTTGCAGTTCCCTTTTTTATGGGCAACATTGGCCCTTTGAGTTTATCCTTAGGTTTATTGGCTGGTATGGTGGTTGCGATTGGGTTATCACTGCGTTATATCGACCCATTGTGCAAGGCCTTTGTCAAAGCACGTTCCATTATCCATAACCCAATTGCACAATATGTCTACAGTGGGCGCACCGATGAAGCCGGGCAGATGCTTTTGGCATTTAAATATCTGGAAGCGGAAACCGGTGGCCTTATCGGGCGTATTTCGGACTCGACAAAGGGCATTAATGAACAGGCGGAAAAGCTGCTGTCTTCTATTGAGCTGAATAAAACGGGGATTAACAACCAGCACAGCGAAACCGAACAGGTAGCAACGGCCGTAACTGAAATGTCTGCGAGTATTGAGGAAGTCGCCCGCAGCGCACAACATACAGCAGAATCAGCAACGCTGGCTGAGTCAGAAACTGGTAAAAGTAAACAGGTGGTCAATTCCACTATGGCATCTATTCATGAGTTATCAGAAGAAATAAACCGTGCGAGCGAAGTTATCGGGCAGCTGGAAAGCAATACCGAAAGCATTACCGATGTGGTCAATGTTATTCGTGGTATTGCCGACCAGACCAACCTGCTGGCATTAAATGCGGCTATTGAAGCAGCGCGAGCGGGTGAGCAAGGTCGGGGGTTTGCTGTGGTGGCCGATGAGGTACGCACACTGGCAAACCGTACCCAGGATTCTACTCTGGAAATTCAGAATATGATCGAGCAGATACAAAGCGGTTCACAGCAGGCTGTGAGGGTGATGGAAAAAAGTCGCAGCCAGGCAGATAACAGTGTAGAGCAGGCTAAAAATGCGGTTGAATCACTCAATGCCATTAATGATGCAGTGATCAGTATTAATGAAATGAGTAGCCAGATAGCCACCGCAGTTCAGGAGCAAACCACGGTTGCCAAAGAGGTTAACCAGAACATTGTTAATATTCAACAGGTATCGGAACTGACAGTCGATGGTGTACAAACCAGTGAACTGGTGGGACGGACAATGCGAGGTTTGTCTGGAGATATGGACACTCTGGCAAAACAGTTCTGGGACAAGCGGCGCTAACTGCTGATATTTAGCCGTTTTGTTGCAAGGCTCATCTAACAACGGATTTTTGTTTGAAATCGTTATCTGATATTGTGTATTATTAACTGTACAATATTTATAATGAGTGCCCTTGTATTAGCATGGATATTTTAATTCAGAAATTACTTGAAGAGGCCTACCTCTGGTCACCCCGTATTGTGGGCGTGATTGTTATTTTGGCCATTTTCTATATATTATCAAAAATTATCAGCAACGCGATTACCCGCCTGACCACGCGCCTGTCACTTGATAGTCAACTGTCTTTTTTTCTGGCGCGCACCAGCAGCGTTATACTGATTATACTTGGTTTTGTGAGCGCACTTGGAACATTGGGTATCGATGTGTCGGCCCTGGTTGCAGGCTTGGGTTTAACCGGCTTTGCACTGGGCTTTGCACTAAAAGATACTATTTCAAATATGCTTTCCGGTGTACTTATCCTGCTATACCGGCCTTTTAAAGTTGGTAACAGTATTAAAATTTCAGGTTATACGGGTGAGGTGGTTGCGATAGATTTGCGCTATACCGAATTAAACAGTGAAGGCAATAAAATCCTTATTCCTAATTCAAAACTGTTCACCGATCCGATTACGGT
>VAPM011000994.1_pt1 | contig 16545 bp, 13 predicted proteins | sample 3395091 | NCBI WGS metagenome assembly VAPM01 (sample SAMN08290445, study PRJNA428436) | hydrothermal vent metagenome | isolation source: Deep-sea hydrothermal vent chimney 3 | place: Pacific Ocean: Juan De Fuca Ridge | reverse complement strand
TCTTCCAACACGGAATTCAGTTGTTTTTTAAGCTGAGAAGGCATCATTAACCTTCCTTTGGTGTCAGCTTTACATTCGTATGTTCCTATTAGGTTTACCACATTTGGCTTTATTGTTGTGACAAAAATACGAATTTTTACCACTTCTTACCATATTTTACCACTTTGTTAATAACTTTCTAAACAAGTATTTATTGTATTGATTTTTAAGTAATTATATTTTTTGGAATTAATTTCGGTATGAAAATTTCTATCATTTTAAAGAAAAAGAGTACATTCACACAAATTGATTACTTTTGCATTTGGCAAAAAATTTATTTGTAAATGAGTGATTATTACAAAAAAGACGAGAAATTTGGGTACTTAGAAGCAGGCGAAGGAAGGTCTATAGTAATCTTACATGGATTAATGGGGAATCTGAGTAATTTTGATGGCGTATTTGACTATTTTTCTAAAAATGGCTATAATGTTATCATGCCTGAACTACCTATTTACTCTATGCCTTTAATAAAAACCAATGTAAAGAATTTAGCTAAATTCATTAAAGAATTTACTGAATACAAAGGCTTAGAAAATTATATTCTTTTAGGAAATTCTTTAGGCGGTCATATCGCATTATATTACACAAAACATTATCCGGAAAGTGTAACAGGAATTGTATTGACCGGAAGCTCCGGTTTATATGAAAGTGCTATGGGTGAAAGCTATCCTAAACGTGGAAATTACGAATATATCAAGAAAAAAGCACAAGATGTTTTTTACGACCCGAAAATAGCTACTAAAGAAGTTGTTGATGAAGTTTATGATACTGTAAATGACAGAAGCAAATTGATAAGAACATTATCTATTGCCAAAAGTGCTATCAGACATAATATGGCAGACGACTTACCAAATATGAAAATGCCTGCTTGTTTAATTTGGGGGAAAAATGACTCAGTTACCCCACCTGATGTTGCTGAAGAATTCGACAGACTACTTCCTAACTCAACCTTATACTGGATAGATAAATGCGGACATGCCGCTATGATGGAACACCCTGAAGAGTTTAATGTATTACTTAAAAAATGGCTTATTCAGGAGAAGTTGTAAGCCCATCTCTAGCCCTTCCAAAAGGGAAGGGAATAATAATTTATACACTTATTAATTAGTTGTTTAGTTATCTTATCTTAGTTCCATAAAAATATAAAACAAAATAATTCCAGTGAAAATCAAATCGGCAGAATTTATCATAAGCAATACTGATGTTGCTAAATGCCCTAAAGAATCAATCCCGGAATATGCATTTATAGGTAGATCTAATGTCGGAAAGTCTTCATTGATCAACATGTTGGTAGATCGTAAGAATTTGGCAAAAACATCCGGAAAACCCGGAAAAACACAACTCATCAATCATTTTAAAATAAACGACAATTGGTTTTTAGTTGATCTGCCCGGTTATGGCTATGCTCAAATATCTAAAACTAAAAGGAAAACATTCCAGAAATTTATTATAGATTACTTTTTTAATCGCAAACAATTGGTTTGTACTTTTTTATTGGTTGATATCAGACATGAACCTCAAAAAATAGATTTAGAGTTTATGCGCTTTTTAGGAGAGAATGAAATTCCGTTTTGCATTGTTTTTACAAAATCTGACAAGCTGAATAGTTCTAAGATCAATAAATACTTACAAGTTTATCAGCAAAAAGTATTAGAATCAGGTTGGGAAAGTATACCTCAATCTTTTGTTACCTCTGCAACAACAAAAGTCGGTAGGGATAAACTGTTGACTTTTATTGAAGGGGTGAATGAGGAGGTTGGGAATATTCAGTAGGTAGTTAGAGGTTAGAGGTTAGAGGTTAGAGGTTAGAGGTTAGAGGTTAGAGGTTAGAGGTTAGAAATGTAGAAAAAAGAGAAGAGAGAAGAGAGAAGACGGAAATTTAAGATTTAAAATTTGATATTTAATAAATGAATTGTTTTAGTTATTAGATAATACCTTAGGCACTGTTAAGGAATAAATGGTACAGAATTAGCGAAGTAATTTTATTCTTTTTCAAGGCAAAATTTTCAAGCATAGCATCGCTATAGTTAAAGATTTTAACGCAGTAAAAGGGCAAAAGAACAAACTAAAATGTATCAGTTATTCCTTAACAGTGCCTTAAACCAAAATTAATGGGAATCAAGTGTAATTTGAAAAGGTAAAACTAAAAACCTGGAACTCAGAACTCGAAACTCGGAACAACAAAATGAACTCCACCAAAGATAATTTACAGGTTTTATTTGAAGATAATCATATCATTATCGTTAATAAAAGAGTGGGAGATATTGTGCAAGGTGATAAAACAGGTGACATTCCTTTAAATGAAATTGTCAAACAATATATCGCTGAAAAGTATCATAAAAAAGGGAATGTTTTTTTAGGCGTTGTACACAGGCTTGACAGACCCACAAGCGGTATTGTCATTTTTGCCAAAACTTCAAAAGCATTAGAGCGTCTAAATAAACTGCTACGTGACAAACAAATACAAAAAACATATTGGGCTATTGTTAAAAACAAACCTAGTAGAGAAAAAGACACCCTAATACATTACCTTAAAAAGAATTCTAAAAACAATAAATCAACTGTTTTTAGTAGAGAAACGAAAGACAGTAAAAAAGCAATATTACATTATACGGTTATTAAAGAACTAGATAATTATATTGTGTTAAAAATTGATCTAGAAACAGGACGTCATCATCAAATAAGAGCGCAACTTTCTTTTATTAAAAGCCCTATCAAAGGCGATCTAAAATATGGTGCCAACAGAAGTAATCCTGATGGTGGTATTTGCTTGCATGCCAGAGAAATTGAGTTTATACATCCAGTGACTAAAGAGATTGTTTATGTTTTAGCTGATACACCTAAGAATGTGCTTTGGGATAGTTGTTCTAAATAAGTAGGCAGTCCCGATAGCTATCGGGATCAGTTGGCAGTAAAAATTACTTATAATTATAAAAAAGATCAGACTTAATTACAAGCCTGACCTTTCTTTTTAAAACAGTTACACTCTCATTTTAAGTGTACGCACTAAATATCCCTTTTCAATATTTTAAAACTAATTACAATCTACAAAGTTATTAGGGGTAAATCCATCACACAATGCTAAACAAGCATTTTGATACTCAACAACTCCTTCATTTCGCGTTTCAACACAAACAGGGTCAATCTCTGCCGGACAATTACAATCAGTACTAACATTACAACTTACTAATAAATTAGTTAAATCATCAACATTCGCTAGAGTTATAGTCTCTACTTGTCCATTTACTTCTTGAGTAACATTTATTGGATATACAAACTCAAAGGTAGATGCAGTAAATAGTGCGGTTTCAAATTCTCCTTCGTTATTTATTTCAATTACATCTCCTATTACATCACCTCTTCCATCAACCACAATACTAAATGGGTAAACAAGATCGAAACAATCGTTGGCAAAATTTGCACCACTAGGGTTACCATTATCACATTCAACCACATCATCTTGAGTAAAGCCTTCACATTCTGCATAACACATATTAGGGAACTGCATTATATAAGTTCCTCCATCATTCGGAGTTTGAATTTCTACACAAACAGGATTATACTCTTCAGTACAAACACACCCTTCATCATCACCTATATCACAACTCTCTATTAAGGTAATAAACTCATTTTCAGACGTTATCGTTCGCACCACAACTGCACCATTCTCAACAATTTCAACATTGAAAGGGAAGGCTATCCCATCAATAAACAAAGCGTCTGTCATATTTACCAACACCTCTATCAACTCATTAAAATTTTGCACAACAACCTCAGTACTATTATTGTATGATAAGGTTACAGGATATACAAATTCAAAACAAAAATCAAACAGGATGTTACCAATCGGATTATTTGCATCATTTAGAGTTCCATCTTGATTAAAATGTGTTTTTAAAACCTCCATAGATTTCTCTACAGCAGCACTTTTTGTAGTATTATCTGGAACATCTATAATAGCATCATTATTTTTACACGAAGTAAACAAAACAAATACAATTATAAATATGTTTAAGATCAGTTTTAAGTTTTTAGATTTCATAAAATTTTATTTAATAAGTTATTATTGATTTTATATAAAACAGTTGACTTGATAAATACCCTCTATTTTTAGCTAATTATTTTTTTATACTTTTGAATTTTGACTAATCAATTAATTTTTAATGCCTGAAAATATAAAAAATGTTTGTGATGAAAAAGTATTTAAAGAGCTTTATCTCAAATATGCTAAAGAACTAAAACAGTTCTTATATTTTAAATTTGGCAATTTAACAACAGCCGAAGACCTAGTTCATGATGCTTATATTTCTTTATGGAATAATTGCCAAAAGATAACTTCTGACAAAACGAAAAATTATTTATTTACGGTTGTAAACAATGCCTTTATCAATATTAAAAAGCATGAACAAATAAAACATAGACATCAAGAAAAAGTTAGGAAAATTGATAAGAGATCAACGTATGAAACCCCTGAATACCTATTACAAGAAAAAGAATTTTACGATAAACTTAAAAATGCAATTGATAGCCTTAAAGACAATCAAAAGGAAGTGTTTTTACTAAGCAGAATTGAAAAATTAACTTATAAAAAGATTGCAGAAAAATTAGATATTTCTGTAAAAGTAGTAGAAAAAAGAATGCATAATGCCTTGGTTATTTTAAGAAAAAAAATTGGAAATGTTTAACAAATAAAAAAATCTTGAAACCAACTATCCCCAAGGAAGAGCTATAGGAGTATTTCGCCTCCCGATAGCTATCAGGATCGGAATTGTATTTTACCTCACCCGGAACTGCAAAAAAGCAGTTCCGACCTCTCCTTGGGAGAGGTAAATCGGAAACCCCGAGGCTCTGCCTCGGGGAGCTCTTTTCGGTTAAAGCGTAGGGTATTTATCAAGTCAACTGTTTTAATATAGTATAAAAATGAATAAAAAAGAGACGCACATAACAGACGACATCTATTTAGCTAAATGGCTAGCTAATGAAATTACAGACGATCAACTTAAAAAGTTAGTATCTGAAAAAGATTTTATTGCCTACAAGAAGCTACAGCAAGGAATTTCTCTATATGAAAATTTAGAAAATGTAAATGAAGAAACTTATACTAGATTAAAGGTAAAATTATCAACAAAAAATAAAACGAAAGTTAGAAATCTATATTATAAATGGGCAATTTCTGTCGCTGCTGCCATTCTAGTTTTTATAACAATTACAACTACTTATTTTTCAGATAAAACTATCTTAAACAAAGCTGATTATGGTCAAAACAGTACTATTGCTTTGTTAGACGGATCAAAAGTTATTCTCAATGCTAGGTCAGAAATTAGTTTTCAAAAAGACAATTGGAAAACTAAAAGAGAAGTGTTTTTGAACGGTGAAGGTTTTTTTAAAGTAAAAAAAGGAAGTACATTCATAGTGCATACAGAAAATGGTTCCGTAACTGTTTTAGGCACACAATTTAATGTAAAATCTACTTCAGGTTTTTTTGAAGTAATTTGCTATTCAGGAAAAGTAAAAGTAACTAATAATAATAAAGAGTATATTTTAAACCCTACTCAAGGTTATAGAAAAATGAATGGCAATTTGTTTGAGGACATCAATGAGAATGATATAAGACCAAACTGGTTATCAGATGAAACTTCATATAAAAGTGTGCCATTAAAATATGTTTTAAAAGATGTTGAGAATCAATTTAACATTGTTTTTAACACCAAAAATATTAACACAGACATACTCTTTACCGGTAGCTTTACACACAAAAATAAAGAAGTTGCATTTAAAACTATTTTTAAAGCAATGGAGCTAGATTACAAAATAATAAACAACAAACAAGTAGTACTTTCTAAAAAATAATGAAGCTACCATTTAGCATTTATTTTATCTTTTTTTATTCTTTTTTATGTTTTGCTCAAAGTCCAATAAAACATAATTTAAAATATACTGATGTTAGTTTGTCATATCTGCTAGAAGAAATAGAAAATAAATACAAAGTTCGATTTTCTTACCAAGACAACTTAGTGCAAAATAAAAAAATAAGTATTGATGAAAAGAATATTTCCTTAAATCATTTATTATCTAAAATAAGCAGCAAAGTTTTTATACAATTTGAAAAAGTTAATACAACTTACTACGTATTACGTAATTTGTTTAAAACAAAAAAGAGAGTTGTATTAGACACCATCACTTTAAATCAATATTTAACAAAAGGGATTTCAAAAAACAGTATAGGTAATTTTACAGTTTTACCTAAATCACTTGAAATCATTGCAGGTTTAACTGAAGCAGATGTTTTAGAAACATTACAGCAATTACCTGGTATTGTAAGCCCAAATGAAACTGCAACCGGTCTTGTGGTTAGAGGCGGTAAACTAGATCAAAACAGACTTCTTTACGATGATATAAACATCTACCATAGTGGTCACTTTTTTGGAATGCTCTCAACATTCAACCCTAATATGATCGATAAAGTAACTTTTTATAATAAAGGTACACATCCTAAATATGACGAACGTGCTTCTAGTGTAATAGCCATGCAAACCAGTGATGAAGTTGTCTCTAAACCAACATTCTCTTTTGGATTAAACGGAATAAATGCAAGTGCAAAAATAAACATTCCTATTAGTAAAGATAAATTAAGTGTCATTGCATCGTCTCGGCGTTCATATAAGGAAATTTATGAATCTTTAACCTTGTCAAATATTGCCGATAAAGTATTCCAAAATAGTATTGTTACGAATAATCAAGGAGCCCTAAATCAATTTTACTTTTACGATTATGCATTAAAAATCAACTATAAACCTACACAGAAAAGTTACTTTTATTTTAGCCTATTAAACATTAAAAATCAACTAGAATATCAACAAAAACAATCCTTGCCCTTTCAAGAATCTAAAGACATTTTAAGTATTGAAAATAATGGATATAGTATAGGGTGGTCTAAAATTTGGAATACCAATTTAAAACAAAACTCCACCTTAAGTTTCTCTAAATACAACTTTAATTACAATTTTGTCATTACCGAAAGTGATAATGTAATTTCTGATTTTGACAAAAGGAACGCCATTTACGACACTAATTTTAATACTGAATTTTCTTTAAAATTAAAACAAACTAAAATTGATTTTGGGTATCAATACACCTTTAAAGATGTGAGCTATTCTTTTTTAAATACAGGAAATATTAACTTGATCTTAGACAGGGCACAAAATAGAGTTGGTACACATGCAATTTTTACTAATTACAGTATTACTAAACTTGATAATTTCACAATTAATGCAGGGGTTCGTATTAATTTTTATCCTGAGTTAAATGTGATGAAGTTTGCCCCTAGAATTATTTTTAACAAAACATTACACCCAAATTTAACTGCACAAATAACTTTTGAAACTAAAAATCAAACAATTCATAAAATTGACGAAACTGTTTTAAGTAATTTATCTCTAGAAAATGAATTATGGCGTTTGGCAGATAATAAGACTTTTCCAATAATCATAAGTAATCAGGTCTCTAGCGGATTAAATTATAAAAAAAACAATTGGCAAATAGATACCGATTTTTATTTTAGAAAACAAAAAGGTATCACAGCATTGTCTCTTGGTTTTTTAAATCCTGATAATCCAAATTTTAATATAGGTGAACAAACTATTTACGGATTAGACCTCTTTATAAACAAAAAGATTGGTTCGTTTAACCATTGGATAAGCTACTCGTATATAGACTCTAAAAACAAATACAACTCATTAAATAACAATTCATATTTTACAGCAAATAATGCCATAAAACACAATATGACTTTTTCTACCTCTTATAAAAGCAAAGGCTTTCAAACTGCAATAGCATTTCATTTACGTAGTGGAAAACCTTTCACAAAGTCAATTATAGAAGATGATAAAATAATTTTCAAAGATATAAATACTGAAAATTTGCCTGTTTACCATCGTTTAGACATTTCATCTAATTATCAATTCTGGCTTACTGAAAAAAGACTTTCTAAAATAACACTTGGGCTTTCTTTACGAAATCTGTACAATCAAAAAAATCAAATTAGCAAAGAGTATTTTGGTAATAACTCTCCTAGCGATCCAATAAGAGTTGTTGATAAATTTGGATTAGGATTTACACCTAATTTTTTAGTGAATGTACGTTGGTGAAAATTTATATTACCTTAAATCTGCAAGAGTGTTCGTTATGAAAAGCCAAAATGTATGCTAGTATTGGCGTAGCGCAGAAAAAAGTAACGCAGACATATCACTCGTTATGGTGAGTAAGTTTTTACGAGCATTCCCAATAATAAAGCCTGTATTGAGCGAAGTCGAAATATATAGTTTGGTTTTGCAGTAGAATACTTTTGCGGATTTAAGGTATTACAAATAACTACCGCTTTAACTTTAAAAACTTCTCCTGAATAATTTCATCAACGGGTCTATTTTCTATTTTACTTTCTAGCCACGATAAAATATCTAAATACAAAAAAGCTCTACGTTCAAAAGGGTCTTCTTCGAAGGTTTTTAGTTTTGCGTGTAGTTTTACAAACTCCTTTTTTAACTGATGTGGATAAATATCGCCTAAGCTCCTTAAGAATTTGATCATTTCTTTTTGTACTTCATGCAGGTCGTTCATTTTAATTAAAAATTTGTAAGTACTTTTTAGCTGAACATCTAAATGATAATCTAAGCCCACTTCATAATGCGCCACCAAACTTAAAATTCTGGAAAAACACAATAGATCTTCTCGCATTTGCAATGACCTATTATTGATGATCTTCTCTAAATATTCAATACATTTCTTACTATCTCCCGCTCCAAAATACAAGCTGGCTATTTTATAATAAAGCACCATAATATGATGTTCATCTATCCTATTAGGGTACTGTTTAATTCCTTTTAAAACCTCATCTACTAATGGTAAACCTTCCTTAAAACTACCTTCTAAAAAGTGTAAATTCAATTTATTATTAGCCATATACAAAAAACTAAGTACAGCAACATTATCTTCATTTGGCAACAAATCATTTTGATGAACTACTTGTTCTAATTTTTCTAACGTTTCTTTAAATTTTGAATGATATTTAATAAAAAAAAGTGATTCTAATAAGTAATTATTTCCTTTCAAGAAAAATACAGGGTTTAATGTTATCATGCTTTTATTGTTGTAAAACATTTCTACCCATTTGTCAGCATACTTATAACACGACAAAAAATCTTGTATTAAAAAACTATACCATAAATGTGATTTATACAACCACAATTTTTCTCGAAACCCCAACTCTTCAATCTTAAACTTAGGCATTCTATCATTAAAATAAGTAGTTATCGTTTTATATTCTTCATCATTTTTTATATAACCTGTTTTTAATAATATTCCATACAATTGCAATGATAAATTAGACAACTTACTAGCTATAGTATTTTGTATACTCAGCCATTTTGCTTGTTCGGTCAACTCATCAGCTCGACTACTGATACTTCTGGTAATATACTGAGATTCAATAACTTTCTCCAATTCTACAATTTCAAAAGCTATGTTTTTTTCCTCATTATTAATAGCCATATTTTTGGCCTTATCTAAAATTTTTAAACTTTGTTTATATAATCCTTTATGATATAAAATAGTAGCAAAATCTAATTGCTCTCTTACTTGTACTCTTATATTTTGATGTAAGGGGTTTAAGCGCAAGCTAATTAATAGTTGTTTATAGAGATGTGCCTTTAAATTAGACAGTTGAGCCTTTTTTACAATCCCACTTTTTAAAATGGAGGCTTCATCATATTTATTTAATTTCTCTAACAAATTAAACAATGCTAAAAATTTAGAATCAGTATTACCGCCTAATCTTCCTACATACAATTTGAATTGCCTTTTTTCAGATTTTGAAAGCGATTTTACTAAAACAAATAAGTTATCTTTTTGCTGGTTTGTCATTGTAACAAAAATTGAATTAACTAACTAATTATCAATTAAATAAATTATAAAAAATACTGTTAAGCATTGTAAATATGAATTACACAAGATGCCTTAAAAGTAAACCAAAATATAAATTCGTAGTACAATAAAAAAATATTATTTTAAATAATGAGTAAAAATAACGTTCACATATTTGACACCACCTTAAGAGACGGAGAGCAAGTGCCTGGTTGTAAGCTAAATACAAAGCAAAAAGTAATTATTGCGAACAGGCTAGATGAATTAGGTGTAGATGTAATTGAAGCTGGCTTTCCTATTTCGAGCCCGGGTGATTTTAACTCCGTTCACGAAATATCAAAAGTTGTTAAAAATGCTACCGTTTGCGGATTGACAAGATCAGTAAAAAAAGATATTGAAGTTGCTGCTCAAGCTTTAAAAACTGCTAAAAAACCAAGAATACATACCGGTATTGGCACTTCAGATTCTCATATCACCCACAAATTTAATGCAACCAGAGAACAAATTATTGAACGCGCAATAGGTGCCGTAAAATATGCAAAAACTTTTGTTGAAGATGTTGAATTTTACGCTGAAGATGCAGGAAGAACAGATAATGAATTCTTAGCTCAAGTCTGCGAAGCAGTTATCAAAGCAGGTGCTACAGTATTAAATATTCCTGACACAACCGGCTATTGTTTACCCGAAGAATATGGTGCAAAAATGAAATATCTTAGAGAGAATGTAAAAGACATAGATAAAGCTATTTTATCATGCCATTGCCATAATGATCTAGGCTTAGCTACTGCCAATTCGATTGCCGGAGTTGTCAACGGAGCACGTCAAATTGAATGTACCATTAACGGTGTGGGCGAACGCGCCGGAAATACTTCATTAGAAGAAGTTGTCATGGTGTTAAAACAACATCCTTATCTCAATTTAGATACTAATATCAATACACAACTTTTATATAGCACCAGTCAATTGGTATCTGAAAGTATGGGTATGTTTGTACAACCCAATAAAGCAATTGTTGGAGCAAATGCATTTTCACATAGTTCAGGTATTCATCAAGATGGCGTGATTAAGAATCGAGAAACTTATGAAATAATTGATCCAAAAGATGTTGGTGTTACTGAATCTTCAATTGTTTTGACTGCCAGAAGTGGAAGAGCAGCTTTGGCTTACAGAGCAAAAAAAGTAGGTTATGAGCTTACCAAAATTCAATTAGATAAAGTATATAGTTCTTTCTTAAACTTTGCCGATGTAAAAAAAGAAGTTTGTGATGATGATATTCATACAATTATCAAATCAAGTGAAATAGGGAATTCAATTTTTGCTTAAGATGGGAAAAACATTGTTCGATAAGGTTTGGGATGCTCATGTAGTCGATACCGTTGAAAACGAACCACAGGTTCTTTATATTGACAAGCATTTGATTCATGAAGTTACGAGTCCGCAAGCTTTTCAAGAATTAGAAGAACGCGGTATTGCTATTGCAAGACCCAATCAAATTATAGCTACTGCCGATCATAACACGCCAACTATCAATCAACATTTACCTATAAAAGATGCGTTGTCAAGAAAGCAATTGCAACAACTTACTGCAAACTGCAAAAAAAATAATATTACACTCTATGATCTGGGTCATAAATACAATGGTATTATACATGTCATTGCTCCTGAATTAGGTATCACACAGCCCGGAATGACTATGGTTTGTGGTGATAGCCACACCTCAACTCACGGTGCTTTTGGCACCATTGCTTTTGGAATTGGCACTAGTCAAGTAGCTCAGGTTTTTGCAAGTCAATGTTTATTGATGCAGAAACCTAAAAAGTTACGAGTAAACGTCAATGGTAAACTTCGTAAAAACGTATTACCTAAAGATGTGATTCTGTATATTATTTCTAAGCTGGGTACAAATTCAGGTACAGGTTATTTCTGTGAATATGCCGGGAATGTATTTGAAGAAATGTCTATGGAAGGTAGAATGACCGCATGCAATATGAGCATTGAAATGGGCGCTCGAGGCGGAATGATCGCTCCTGACGAAACAACATTCAACTATATTAAAGGAAGAAAATTTGCACCTAAAGGTGATCATTTTGATAAAAAAATTACCTATTGGAAAACGTTAAAAACAGATACTGATGCTGTTTTTGATTTGGAATATTCTTTCGATGCGTCGAATATTGAACCGATGATCACTTATGGTACAAATCCGGGAATGGGAATTAAAATTTCTGAAACCATACCAGAAATTAACAATACAACCTTTGAAAAATCATTAGCTTATATGGGCTTTAACAAAGGAGAACAATTGTTAGAAAAAGAAATTAATTATGTTTTTATAGGTAGTTGTACCAACTCAAGAATTGAAGATTTTAGAATTGTTGCAAACTATGTAAAAGGCAAGCAAAAAGCCGCGAATGTAACTGCTTGGTTAGTACCAGGCTCTCAACAAGTTGCTAAACAAATCAATCAAGAAGGCTTACACGAAATTTTTGAAGCAGCAGGGTTTAAACTACGTCAACCGGGTTGTTCTGCGTGCTTAGCTATGAATGATGATAAAATTCCTGAAGGTGAATATTGTGTTTCCACTTCAAACAGAAATTTTGAAGGTCGTCAAGGACAAGGAGCAAAAACAATTTTGGCAAGTCCGTTAACTGCTGCTGTCACAGCAATAGCCGGAAAAATTGTTAATATATCAGAAGAAATTAAAGAACCGGAATTGGTATAAATACTATGGGAAAATTTGTAACACTCACATCAACTGCTATTCCGTTATCAACTGAAAATATTGACACCGATCAGATTATTCCTGCACGTTTTTTAAAAGCTACTGACAAACAAGGTTTTGGTGATAATGTATTTAGAGACTGGCGTTTTAATAAAGATGGAAATATAAACAGCGATTTCGTATTGAATGATGCTCTCTTTAGCGGAAGTATACTAGTAGCTGGTAACAATTTTGGATGTGGATCAAGCCGTGAACATGCAGCTTGGGCATTATCAGATTATGGTTTTAAAGCGATTATCAGTAGTTTTTTTGCAGATATTTTTAAAGGTAATGCCTTAAATAACGGATTGCTTCCTATTCAGGTTTCTGAAGAATATTTAAAGAAATTATTGACCAAGACAACTGAAAATCCATCTATAGAATTGACAATAGACCTTGAACAACAAACATTAAAAACACCTGTAGGAGAAATTTCTTTTGAAATTGATTCCTATAAAAAAATGTGTCTGATAAATGGGTATGATGATATCGACTTTTTAATCAGCAAAAAAGAGAAAATAGAAGTTTTTGAAGCGGAAATTAACTATTAGAAAAAGTATTATTAATTAAATAGAATTAGAAAAACTGAATATTATAAACTTATTGTCTAGATCTAAACAAAAGAACACCATCCGACTTCGGTCATCGGTCTTCCAACCATTAACCCCTAGGTTTTGAAAAGTTCAAAAAGTTTATAATTGCTAAAAATAGAGTATTAAATAAAATACTATGAAATTAACAATTGCAGTATTATCAGGTGACGGTATTGGTCCTGAAGTAACAAAACAAGCTAAAAAAGTATTGGAAGCTATTGCGCATCAATTTGACCATACTTTTATTTTTAAAGAAGCATTAGTTGGTGCTATTGCCATCGATAAAACTGGCGAACCTTTACCTGAAAAAACATTAGATCTATGCTTAGATTCTAATGCCATTTTATTCGGCGCCATCGGTGACCCTAAATATGACAATGACCCTTCCGCTAAAGTAAGACCAGAACAAGGTTTATTACAACTTAGAAAATCATTAGGCTTATTTACCAATATTCGTCCGGTAAAAGCATATGATCAACTCATAGACAAGTCTCCTCTGAAAAAAGAGATTATTCAAGGTGTTGATTTTACTATTTATAGAGAACTTACGGGAGGCATTTATTTTGGTGAAAAGAAACTAAGTAAAGATGGTAAAACTGCTTCAGATCTATGTACTTATACCGAAGAAGAAATTGAACGCATAACACATTTGGCTTTTAAAGCAGCGCAAAACAGCAAAAAAAAATTGACCTTGGTAGACAAAGCAAATGTCTTAGAATCTTCGAGGTTATGGAGGAAAGTGGTTACCAACATTGGTAAAAAATACAGTGATGTTGCTTTAGACTTTTTATTTGTTGATAATGCTGCTATGCAAATTATTTTGAACCCAAAACAATTTGACGTTGTATTGACCGAAAATATGTTTGGCGATATTATTTCTGATGAAGCTAGCGTTATTGGTGGCTCTATAGGTTTACTAGCCTCAGCATCTACTGGAAAAAAATATGCAATGTTTGAACCCATCCACGGTTCTTATTCACAAGCTAAAGGAAAAGGTATTGCCAACCCTATAGCCTCTATTTTGTCTGCTGCCATGTTATTAGAGCATTTTGGGTTGTTTGAAGAAGCTGAATTGATTCATAAAGGTGTAGAAAAATCATTAGCTCTTAAAATTTCTACTCCAGATATAAATAATGAACATTTAAATATTACAACCGGTAAAGTAGGTGATTTTATTGCTGATTATATTCAATATCCTGAAGATAGCAATTTAAATTTTCACAATATTTACATAGGGCAGTCAACTATTATTTGAATTAATCTAGTTAATTGCTGAACCTGCCCTTTAGGCAGGTTTTTTTGGTTTAAACAAATAGTCTTTTAATCGAAGAATTCTCCGAGGCTTTGCCTTGAGGTTTCCACTTTACCTCTCTGAGCCTGTACCGAGCGAAGCCGAGGTCAATGCCATTAAGTTAAGAGGTATATAAACCCTTCCGTCTTTAATCCCGAGAAATCGGGATTAAAGCCACCTTCCCTTTTTGGGGAAGGAGTTTTCATTCTAAAACAAATTTACATGTTACTATTTTTTAAACCTATACGTTAACTCCCCTCCTCCCGATAGCTATCGGGATCAAGGAGGGGTGGATTTTTGCCTTAGCAAAAAGACGGGGTGGTTATTTTATTTTTGCTAACCTGTCTCTTAGTACATAAAAAATAATCTATTCTTGATTCAAAGTTATAGAGTTGTCTGAATATTTTGATTTCATGGGGCTGAAAACCTTAACTTAATGACATTGAAGCCGAGGTAGAGAGGTCGAACCGATTTAAGTGGTTTCGGGCAAGGTAAAATATAAAATTCTCTTATTTTACTGTAACAAATAGTACCATATCAACGTCTATTATAAGACTAGTTAAATTACATTCTACAAAACAATACTAAATGTTCGATCTCGATCGCTGGCAAGAAATATTCGACACCATTCGCAAAAACAAATTGCGCACGTTTCTTACCGGGTTATCTGTAGCATCAGGTATCTTTATTTTGGTTATTTTATTGGGCTTCGGACAAGGTTTTCAAAATGGTATTCAAAAAGAATTTGAAAACGATGCCTCTAATAGCGTATGGGTATGGTCAAGTATTACTACTAAAGAGTTTAATGGATTAAATCCCGGTAGAAGAATACAATTACAAAATGAAAATTACGAATATTCAACTGAAGTCTTTTCAGATGAATTAGAATATAAGTCGAGAGTATTTAGAGTGCGTGGAGTCACTATAAATTACAAGAAAGAGTCAGGTACCTACGGCATAAGAGGCGTAAGTCCTGATTATCAGCAAATTGAAAATGAATATATGGTAACTGGTCGTTTTCTAAATCAGTTAGATATGGATCAATTACATAAAGTTACTGTCATTAGCAAAAAGATAAAACGCGAGTTAATGAAAGAAGTTGAAGATCCGTTAGGTGAATACCTTCAGTTATCGGGCATTAACTTTAAAATAGTCGGAGTTTATACAGATAATGGAGGGGAGCGTCAAGAAAATCGCATTTTTATCCCAACAACCACAGCACAAAGTGTTTTTAGCGGAAAGAATAAAGTTCATAATTTATCTTTTACCTTAGCACCCAAAGATAACTTTAACGAAGCCGTTTTAGCATCAAAAAAATTCACCACAGCTCTCAAACAGTATTTAAAAAAAACACATCAGGTTGCACCAGATGATACGAATGCAATTGGCGTTAACAGCTCATTAGAGCAAGCAAAACGGTATTACACCTTGACAGATAATATTTCCTTATTCTTTTGGTTTGTGGGCGTTTGTACCATCATTGCAGGTATAGTTGGCGTCAGTAATATTATGCTTATCATTGTTAAAGAACGCACCAAAGAAATCGGAATCAGAAAAGCATTAGGTGCAAAACCTTGGTCAATTATTGGAATGATCTTACACGAAGCAGTTTTTGTAACTGCAGTTGCCGGGTTTGCAGGTTTAATATTTAGTATGGGGTTATTGGAATTTTTTGGACCTATGGTAGAAGTAGATTATATCTCTAACCCGAGTGTGAATTTTTCTATAGCACTCTCTATGGTTTTCTTGTTAATATTAGCTGGTGCACTTGCAGGGTTTTTCCCAGCTCGTCGTGCAGTCAAAATTCAACCTATAGAAGCATTGAGAGATGAGTAAGAATAAGTTTGAGGTTTGAGGTTTGAGGTTTGAGGTTTGAGGTTTGAGGTTTGAGGTTTGAGGTTTGAGGTTTGAGGTTTGAGGTTTGAGGTTTGAGGTTTGAGGTT
>VAPM010615630.1_pt1 | contig 16587 bp, 11 predicted proteins | sample 3395091 | NCBI WGS metagenome assembly VAPM01 (sample SAMN08290445, study PRJNA428436) | hydrothermal vent metagenome | isolation source: Deep-sea hydrothermal vent chimney 3 | place: Pacific Ocean: Juan De Fuca Ridge | reverse complement strand
ATACAAGAACCAGCAATAAGTATAGAAATATACTCTTTTTTATATTTTTTATTTTCTCTTCTATTTTATATTCTCAAATAGACAAAGAAAAAAAACCTTTATCAGATCTATTGATTCTTTTAAAGGAAAAATATAATCATGACTTTACCTACGCGCATGATGTAATTAAGGATATTTATATCAAAGTTCCATCCGCTAATTTGACTTTTAAAGAGATTATAAATTATCTTGAAAAAGAAACCGGTTTGATCTTTCAGTTTTTAGAAAATAATATCATCACCATAAATAGTAAAGATGCTTCTCTTTTTATTTGTGGATATATTATTGACAATGAAACTAAAACCCCAATAGAATCAGCAATAATTATTGGAAAAAACAATAATACTACTAGCGATAATTTTGGATATTTCAAACTAAAAGTAAATCAAGAAAATGAAAATATTATCATTCGTCATTTAGGCTATCAGCCTATATCAAAATCATTAAATTCTTTTGAACAAGACAATTGTATAAATATCTATTTAACACCTCGAATAGAAGCCTTATCAGAAATATTAATTACTAATTATATTACAAAAGGTATTGATAAACTTGCTGACGGAACGTTGACTATTAATTTTTCAGATTTTGGAATATTACCGGGATTGATAGAAACTGATGTATTACAAACTGTACAGGCTTTACCGGGAGTTCAAAGTGCCAATGAAACTGTTTCAGGTATTAATATAAGAGGAGGAACTCACGATCAAAACCTACTATTATGGGATGGTATTAAAATGTACCAATCCGGGCATTTTTTCGGATTGATCTCAATTTTCAATCCTTTCTTAACTACAAATACACGGGTAATTAAAAACGGTACATCTGTTGATTTTACCGATGGTGTTTCCGGTACTATAGCTATGAAAACTGATACTGAGATAAATAATACATTTACAGGAAGTATTGGTTCTAATTCTATCAATGTTGATGGTTTTGTAGATGTTCCTTTGGGGGAAAAATCATCATTTCAATTAACTGCCAGAAAAGCAATAAGCAATCTCGTTGAAACTCCAACTTACACTCAGTACTATCAACGAATATTACAAGACACCGAAGTTTTAAACAACACATCTGAAGTACCCAATTCTGATATTAAATTCGATTTTTATGATACCAGCTTAAGGTGGCTTTACAATATAACAGATAAAGATCAATTACGTATCAATTTTTTAAATGTAAATAACGAATTGGTTTTTAATGAGAGCGCAAAAATTGATCTAATTGAAACCTCTAAAGAAAGTAGTTTGATACAAGCTAGCCTTGTTGGAAATATTTTTTATAAAAGAAAATGGAATCCTAAATTTACAACTACACTAGATATTTACGAAACCTATTATGAACTGGAATCTATCAATGCTGATATCTTAAAACAACGGCGTTTGAAACAAGAAAATGAAGTCTCTGAAACTTCTGTAAAGTTAAAAACTTCATATAAATACAACAATCAATTATCATTTTTGAATGGATATCATTTTACTGAAACAATCGTATCGAATATAACCGACGTTGACAATCCTTTAGTATTTCAATTGAGCAAAGAAGTGATTAGAGAACATGCTGGTTTTTCTCAAATTTATTACCTCTCAAACTCTAAAAAAACGAATATAAAAGCAGGACTAAGATATAACTATATTGAAAAATTTAAGAAACATATCATAGAACCCAGATTTAGTTTAAATCAAAAAATATTTGATTCTTTTAACTTAGAGATTTTAGGAGAGTTTAAACATCAAAACACCTCACAGATCATCAATTTTCAAAATGACTTCTTAGGCATTGAAAAGCGCAGGTGGCGTTTGTCTAATAATAAAGATATTCCAATAATAATGAGTAAACAAGTATCTATAGGGCTCAATTATAGCAATAAAGGATGGTTGATAAGTACTGATGGGTATTTTAAAGAAGTTGATGGCATAACCTCTTTGAGTCAGGGGTTTTTAAATCAGTATATTTTTGAAAATACAAATGGCAGTTATAACGTTAAAGGAATTGATTTTTTGGTCAATAAAAGATTCAAAAAATTAAGTACATGGTTAAGTTATACCTATGCTGATAATGAATATACTTTTAATGATTTTCTAGAAATAAATTTTCCTAATAATATTGATATCAGACATGCTGTGACCTTTGGTTCGTCATTTACTACTAACGATTTTAAAGTTTCAGCCGGGTTTAGTTATCATTCCGGCAAACCTACAACACTACCGGTCATTGGCAATGAAATAGTTGATGGGCAAATAAACTATCAAGATGCAAATAGCAGTAGATTAAAAGATTATTTAAGAATTGATGCTTCTGCAACCTATAAATTTAATATTACTGCTAACATTAAGGCACAAACAGGAATTTCTATTTGGAATGGACTCGATCAAGAAAATATTATTAATAATTATTATACTATGGAGAATAATAATGCAACAAAAGAAAATTCTAATGAGGCATTAGGTTTTACGCCTAATATAAGTTTTAGAGTGGTGTTTTAGTAATAATCGAAATCAGGTTATTACAAAATATCTTTAGGAATGATTTTTCTAGTCCACGTTTTGATTCGTTTTATAGCACCCACTTTAGAATCTGGGTTTGATTGCAAGGTAGTTTCCCATGAATTCTCTGGCTGAAACTCTTCTTCCATTCCTTTTAAAACTTCTCGTGCAATTTTTTTTGAATGGATAATGGTAACACATTCTGTATTTAAATTTGCACTTCTAGGGTCTAAATTAAATGTCCCAATAACGGCTATTTCACCATCTACAACCATAGATTTAGCGTGCAAACCAAAAATGGGTTTATAAGCTAATGTTTTTTGCAAATCTGCTGTCATTATTTTAATTCGCTCAGCAGCGTCTGGTCTAAATTCATAGATTTTAACTCCCGTTTTTAATAACTTTTCTCTATCTTTTTGATACCCACTAAATGCTTCCATATTATCGGTTGAGGCAAGACTATTTGTCAATATTCTAACAGTAACACCACGATTTACAGCCTCTCGAAAAAGATCTCTACTCAATTCAGAAGTTACTAAATAAGGTGATTGGATGTCTAATGTATGCTTTGCACTTTTTACCAAATTGATTAGCGCAGTTGTTGATTTGCCCCCACCTGCCAGTCCGCTTTTCCCATCATTTTTACCCGGAATATCTGATATAAAAAAAACGTCTTCTACCCAAATTAATCCTCCTGATTTTTTTATCGACGCAAAAACAGCCGGCAAGTTTTCTATTTTAGTTCGTACTTGAGGCCAGAAATTGTCAGGATCACAAGCATATTCATGTAAAGCATCAAATCGATCTTTACGGTTTATATTTTCAGGTAAGTCATCAATAAGTTCAGTAACAGGAATACTAAAGGCAGTATTCCAAAAAGCATTAAAAGAAGTGTTTATGCTCTGTGTAACTTTTCCCAATAAGAGTACATCTCTATCTCTAAAATTGTATTCGTGATCGTAATCAAAATATTCATCTGCAATATTTCTTCCACCTGTAATCACAACTTTTTGATCTACGATAAAGGTTTTATTATGCATTCGCTGATTAGCGCCTCTAAAATCAATTACAAATTTTGAGGCTTTACTTATTAAATTCTTTCCTAAATTAACTCCGGGATTATATATTTTAATCGAAATATTTGGGTGCGAATCTAATATTAATACATCATCCTCATCTGCATCTACCATAATATCATCTACCAAAATTCTAATTTTTACACCACGGTCTGCTGCTCGTACCAGATAATCGCAAGCAATCAAACCGACATTATCTGTAGAAAAAATAAAATACTGAATATCTATTGTTTTTTCGGCATATTCGCTAAGCCATGCCCGTGTAACCATGGCATTACCACCATTTTCCAACACAAAAACTCCTGTTTTTGTTTGCATTATATCTGAAATATCTTCTAGTTCTTTTGAAAGGCTTATCGTATCATTTCGATGAATATTTGCGCAAAAATCATGTTCTTGTGCTATTGTTTTGTCATTTTTATGATGACAAGAAACAAATAAGATACTAAGGATGATAAAATATTTTTTCAAGAGACTAATTTTTCTTTGGAGCTAAATACTAAACTCAAATATATCAATTTTAGAGCAAGTTAATCAATTCTAAAACTATTTAAACATTTGGCTAAAATTAATAACCCTCCTTCTCCGCCAGAGGCGGATACGGAGGGCGTAGGTGGTGACGGAGGGACTATCCATATATTTATAATATGCTAATAATTAGTTATTTACAACCACCTCTAAATTAGTACTCACCGAATTGCTCACTTTTTTTGAAAATTATATTGTTTAATCTTGTTTCTGTAGAAATAATAATAAAGTAAAAATTACTTTTTCATAGTTTACCGACCTACTTTAATCAAAATTTAAAGCACTAAAATGCAATTATTTTAGTATTTGAAATGCTCTACAAAATAAATAATAATACTATTTATCAATTAGAAATACTCTACAATAAAAAATATTTATATATTTGCACCCAAATAATGATAAAGGTTAGTATATTTTATGATTCAAAAGCTTGGAAATATAGCAAATTTACAGTTCGGTTCTTATAACAAACCTCAAAAAGAAGGTGCTGTTAAATATTTGCACGCAAGCCATTTTGATTCTTTCTACAAACCAACAAAATTTAAAGAAAGCTATATTGAATTAGAAGGTAAGCATAATAAATCCCTTCTTAAACCCAATGATGTTATTTTAGCAGGAAAAGGACATCGTACATTTGCTTGGGCATATCAACCTGAATTTGGTAAAGCTATCCCCTCATCATTGTTTTATATTATAAGAACAAAATCTTCAGAAATTTTAGGCACTTATTTAGCACAATTTCTCAATTCTGAAAAAATTCAATACAATTTAAAACTTATTGGAGCTGGAGCCACCATTACTTCTATTCCTAAAAAAGAATTAGAACAAATAGGTATTATTATTCCTTCAATTAAGGAGCAACAACGCATCGTTAATTTGATAAAGCTTCTAGACGAAGATATTAAACTAACCCAAAAACTATTAGAAAAAAGAACAGCCCTTAAAAGAGGGCTTATTAATAAAATAATAACTAACCAAACGGAAAAAGTTACCTTATGAGTACTAAACTAACACAAGAAACTATAAATCAAAAAGTATGGGCTGCATGCGATACCTTTAGAGGTACTATTGATGCTACACAATACAAAGACTATATTTTAACCATGCTCTTTATAAAATATATTACCGATGTAAATAAAGAGAAAAGAGCAGATTATATGGAAAAATATAATCATGATAAAGAACGTGTAGAAAGAGCCATGAAACATGAGCGTTTTAAAATCCCTAAGAATAGTTCTTTTGATTATTTATATGAAAATAGAAATGCTGATAATTTAGGAGAAATCATCAATATTGCTCTAGAAAATATTGAAGATGCCAACCGTTCTAAATTAGAAAAAGTGTTTCGAAATATTGATTACAATTCTGAACCTAATTTAGGACAAACTAAAGAACGCAACCGTAGGTTAAAACATTTACTTAATGATTTTGTAGATTTAGATTTAAGACCTTCTAATTTAGCTGGAAATGACGTTATTGGTGATGCTTACGAGTATTTAATTGCACATTTTGCTTCTGATGCTGGTAAAAAAGCAGGAGAATTCTATACCCCATCTCAAGTCTCAACTTTATTGGCAAAATTGATAGAGCCAAAAGCAGGTGATAGGGTTTGTGACCCTACCTGTGGTTCTGGCTCTTTATTACTAAAAGTGGCTGATGAAATTGGTAGTAAAAATGTATCACTTAACGGACAAGAACTCAACGGGAGTACATGGGCATTAGCACGTATGAATATGTTTTTACATGAAATGGATAATGCAGATATTAAATGGGGAGACACTTTAAACAACCCAAAACTAAAAGAAAACGATGATTTAATGAAATTTGACATTGTTGTAGCGAACCCCCCATTCTCTTTAGATAAATGGGGAGCAGATAATGCAAGTGCCGATAGATACAACCGTTTCCATAGAGGCATACCGCCAAAAAGTAAAGGTGATTATGCCTTTATTACACATATGATTGAAACCATAAACGAACATGGTCGTGCAGGAGTAGTATTACCTCATGGTGTATTATTTAGAGGGAGCTCAGAAGGTAAAATACGTAAACAATTAATAGAAGAAAACCTGCTAAAAGCTGTAATTGGCTTACCTGCTAACTTATTTTTTGGTACGGGTATTCCTGCTACTATTTTGATATTTGACAAGAACAAAGGCGATAACACAGAAGTTTTATTTATTGATGCCAGTAAAGAATTTGAAAGTGCCAAAAACCAAAATAAATTAAGTGATACTAATATTAATAAAATCTACAGAACCTATAAGAATTGGAAAACTACTGATAAATATAGTTTTGTAGCCAAATTAAAAGATATTATTGAAAACGACTATAATTTAAATATACCTCGTTATGTTGATACCTTTGAAGAAGAAGAGCCTGTAAATATTAAAGCCACACAAGTTGAAATTAAAGCCATAAAAAAAGAAATAGAAGCCGTAGAACAAAAACTAGAACAACATTTAGCAGAATTAGGATTTTAAGATGAAAGTGATAGAAAAACATAAAAAAGGCTTTAAAAAAACCAAATTGGGTTGGATTCCCGATGATTGGGAGGTTTCGACTATAAAAAATGTTTTTGATTATTTAAAAACAAATTCATTTTCGAGAAGTCAACTTATTAATCAGGCATTAAATGAAAATAATATTTATAATATTCATTATGGTGATATACATTCGTCATTTAAATATGAAATATTAAATGTTGCTGAAGTGTTAGCACTACCAAAAGTTATAGATAAAGAACTAATTAGTCTCAAAGCAGACTACCTAAAAGATGGAGATTTAATAATGGCTGATGCTTCAGAAGATTATGAAGGATTATGTGATTGTGTTGAACTTGAAAATGTTAATAAAATCAAATTGGTTTCTGGTTTACACACATTTGCTTTACGTGATAGAGACAATAATTTTATTAATGGATTTAAACCATATTTATTTAAGAGTAAGAGTGTTGTGAAATCTTTGTATAGAATTGCTACAGGAATTTCAGTTTTAGGTGTTTCAAAATCTAACCTAGACAAGGTTTTAATTCCAATTCCTCCCCTTCCAGAACAACAAAAAATAGCCACTATTTTATCAGATTGGGATACAACTATTGAAAAAGTACAAATCCTTATAAACATACTTCAATTGCGTAAAAAGGGGCTAATGCAACAGTTGTTAACGGGTAAAACACGTTTGGCTGGTTTTAGTGGGGAGTGGCAAGAAAAAGAATTAGAATATTTTATTGAATACACATCAAGGCCAAAAATTAAGCCTAAAGATTTGTATTTAGTTTTAGGTTTAAGAAGTCATGGTAAAGGTATTTTTCATAAAGAGAATTTTGATCCAAGTTCTATTGCAATGGACACACTGTATGAGGTGAAGGAAAATGATTTGGTGGTTAATATAACGTTTGCTTGGGAGCATGCTATTGCAATTGCCAACAAAGAAGATGAAGGAGGTTTAGTGTCCCATCGTTTTCCAACATACACTTTTAAAAATGATATATCAGATGCTAAATTTTTTAGATATTATATTTTGCAATCTAGATTTAAATATTTACTTGGAGTGATTTCTCCTGGTGGAGCAGGGCGAAATCGCGTAATGAGTAAAAAAGATTTTCCAAAGCTTATGATTAAAGCTCCTTCTTTTGAGGAACAAAAAGCAATAGGCAATATTTTAAATTCTGCTGACCAAGAAATAAAACACTATCAAAACTATGTAGACCAAATACAAACACAAAAAAAGGGTTTGATGCAGCAGTTGTTAACGGGTAATATTAGAGTAAAAGTTTAAAATATGAAAAAACAAAAAACAAATATCATATATATTGATGAAAGTTGTCATTTAGAAAATGACAAACAGGAGTTAATGTGTATTGGCTACACTAAAGTTGAAGCAGATAATTATGAAGCTCTTAAAAGTCAAATAAAAGCTCTAAAACTTAAACATAAGTCTCCAACAGAGCTGAAGTGGAATAAATTATCATACTCCAGAATAGCTTTATATAAAGCCCTAATTGATTTCTTTTTTGAAGTACCTATTCAGTTTAGAGCAATATTAGTAAAAAATAAAAAATATTTAGACCATACTAAATTTAATAAAGGCGACCACAATTCTTTTTATTATACATTGGTTTTTTTGTTATTAAGAAACCCTTGGATAAACTCTTTAGATATTAAACATAAAGTAATCTTAGACATTAAAGATACTAGAGGTAGAGAACGTTTAGAAAAATTAGACTTACGTTTAAAAAAAGAATATAAACAAAAGTATAATAGTAAATCTCCTTTTACCTTTTTTCAACATATTCGTTCGCATGAAAATGAATTTTTACAAATAGCAGATTTTTTTATTGGTGCAATCACTTACAAAGCAAAAAAAGAGCATTTAAAAGAGAATGCCTCTCCTGTTAAAAAAGAAATCATTAATTATTTAGAAGAGAAATCAGGTTATTTGTTAGATGATGGTACGCACCCTTTTGAAGAAAAGTTCAATATTTTCGATTTTCAAATTCAATCTTCTTAAGTATGGAAAGTTATTTTGAAGAAGAACATGAGTTAGATCTTTTAGAAGATTTATTTGAAGAACTATCTATTGATGGGCCTACAAGAGATCAAATGTATCAACTCTATGGCGTGTTTTTAAAAGATATTGTTAAAAGTCCGATAGTTATTGATGGTATAGAGGTTTTACACGACAAAAGTAATTCAAAGCATTATCTCTTTAAAAATAAACCTAAAGGGTTTGAACATTTATGCACAAGAGAAAGTAAATATTCTGGCAATAGACAATTTGATCCCGAAAGGGCAAACAAAATACATTGGATTAAAAAAGTAATTGTACATGCTAATAATAATAGAATTAAATATTTTGAACGGTTACACTCAAATGGGCAAAACCAGTTTTTCTATTGGTTTATGGATAAAGATTATGTTGTGATAATAAGAGTAATAACGCCGCATTTACAATTAATAACCGCATTTAGAGTTGATGAATTAAACAAAAGAAGATATTATAACTGGTATCAAAAATATAAAAAATAAGGCTAAAAAAAACCCCACTTTGTAAGTGAGGAACGTATCTTAAGGCAATACGATTGATGCAAATAAATGCTAAGCCAAGTCCTTTACCCTTTGGGTATTGACGTTGCAAAGTTATGAAATTTTGATTTAAAACAAAATTTATTAACATTATACATACAAATAACGTACCAATATTCTATTTAGTATGAATAGATTAATACTATAAAAATGAAAAAAGATGACTTTTTGAGAGTTAGAGAAAGTAATTAAACTATATCGGACAATAGACGGTTTTTAATAAAAACCGCAAGGCTCGGTACATATCTTGATGCATCGAGCCTCGAAACTCAATCTTCCTATATACGGTAGGATGAGCGGTACAAATGTACATTATTTTGTATAAACAGAAAAAGTATAAAGAAGTTATGAGCACACCATCATTTTTAGAAGATCATGTTTCTCAAATACCAGCCTTACAATTGCTTATTAATATGGGCTATCAGTATGTAAGCCCAGAACAAGCTTTAGAATGGAGGGGACAAAAAAAATCTCATGTTTTATTTGAAAATATACTAAGATCACAACTCAAAAAAATCAACAGCATTTACAGAAAGGGTAAAGTATATGAATTTTCAAGTGCAAATATCAATACCGCTATTCTAGCATTAAAAGACTTACCTATTCACGAAGGATTTTTAAATGCAAATGCCACTTTTTACGATTTAATTACACTCGGCAAAGCATTAGAACAACGTATTGATGGTGATAAAAAAAGCCATACACTTCAGTATATTGATTGGGCAAATCCTGAGAATAATGTGTTTCATGTAACCGAAGAATTTCCTGTATTAAGAACGGAAAGAACAGATACATATAGACCCGATATCATATTATTTATCAATGGAATTCCAACGGTAATTATAGAGTGTAAAAGCCCTTCTTTAAGCGGTGTAAAATCACCTATTGAATTAGCAATAGAGCAACACATTCGGAATTTTAGCAAAACAGGAATCAGGTCTTTATATGTATATTCTAATCTATTGATAAGTATTGCCACAAATAATAGTAGTTATGGTACCACTGGCACTAGTAAAGAGTTTTGGGCGAAATGGAAAGAACAGTTTGCTACTAAAGATGCCGAAACAAATTATAGAGATACGTTAAAGACTTTAAAAAACAAGGCGCTTTCTGATACGGATAAAACCAATTTATTTTCAGGTAGATTTAAGTATGTAAAACACTATTTTGACGGATTGGAACAGGAAGAAAGATCTGTAACCAAACAAGACAAACTATTATTTAGTTTATGCAAACCCGAACGATTAATAGATTTGATAAGAAATTTTACGATTTATGACGAAGGTGTAAAAAAAATTGCTAGATATCAACAATATTTTGCAGTAAAAGACACCTTAAAACGTATTTCTCAACTTGATAATACAGGAAAAAGACAAGGTGGAGTAATTTGGCATACCCAAGGAAGTGGAAAATCATTAACTATGGTTATGTTGGCTCAAATGATAGCTTCAAATTCAGAAATAAACAACCCTAAAATACTACTAGTAACAGATAGAATTGATTTAGATGACCAAATTTCTGATACTTTTAAAAAATGCCAAAAAGAAGTTTTGCAGGCTAAAACAGGTTCTCATTTAACAGCACTTTTAAATGATAAAAATGATGCCATTATAACCACTATCATCAATAAATTTGAAGCTGCTGTAAAACAATGCAAAAAACCGTTTTTATCGCCCAACATTTTTGTAATGATAGATGAAGGACATAGAACTCAATATGGAAGTTTTAATGTGAGTATGCAGCGAGTATTTCCAAATGCTTGTTTTCTTGCCTTTACAGGAACGCCGTTAATGAAAAAAGAAAAGAGTACTGCTCATAAGTTTGGCGGTTATATTGGGCTTCCATATACGGTAACAGATGCAGTTGAAGACGGAGCAGTTGTACCATTATTATACGAAGGAAGGCATAATTTAATTACGCTAAATGAAGATCCTATAAATCGTTTTTTTGATAAAGTGTCAGAGCCTTTAAGTGAATATGGAAAAATAGCTTTAAAGAAAAAATTCAACACTATTAACGAACTAAATAAAGCAGAACAGGTTATTTATGCTAGAGCATGGGATATATCAGAACATTATCAAGATTTTTTTCAAACGCAAAACGATAAATACAAACCAAAGGCTCAATTAGTAGCTCCAAGTATAAAATCGGCTTTATTATACAAACAATACCTAGATGAAATAGGTATGGTTAGTTCTGAAGTAATAGTAACGCAATCAGATCAACGAGAAGGAACTGAGGATGGCTTTTATAATATTAATGAAGAAAAGGAAAGAGAAGACACGTATTTCAATGCTATGATTGATAAATATGGAGATTTAAAACGTTTTGAAAAAAGTGTAATTACACAATTTAAAAAACGTGAACACCCTGAAATATTAATTGTTGTTGCTAAATTACTTACTGGTTTTGATGCGCCAAATAATACAATTTTATACCTTTGTAAATCATTAAAAGAACACACATTGCTACAAGCAATTGCCCGAGTAAACAGGGTCTTTCCTGGAAAAGATTACGGTTACATTATTGATTATTATGGGAATTTAGAGAACTTAGATAATGCTTTAAGCACTTACTCTGGGTTGGCAAATTTTGAAGAATCAGAATTAGAAGGAACGTTAACAAATATAAATGAAGAGATTAAAAAGTTACCACAAGCACATTCTGAACTTTGGGATATTTTTAAGACCCTTAAAGATAAAAATTTAGAACCAACAACTTATGAAGAATTATTATCACCAGAAGATATAAGAAATAAATTTTATGATAAATTAAGTCGGTTTGCTCGATTGTTAAAAATGGCTCTGTCGTCTGTTGAATTTATAAATAGTACAGATGAAAAGAAAGTTGATCTGTATAAAAGAGATGCAAAATTCTTTTTAAAGTTACGTGTTGACGTAAAACGTAGATATAATGACGAGTTATCATACAAAGAATTTGAACCACAAATTCAGAAATTAATTAATAAACATATTTCTACAGAAGGTGAAATTATGAAAGTAACTGAACTGGTAAATATTTTTGATAAAGAAGAACGAGAAGCAGAAATTGAAAAAATAACTGGTAAAGCAGCACAGGCAGATCATATAGCTAGCAGAACAGTAAAAGCTATTAATGTAAAGATGATTGAAGACCCTGTGTACTATAAAAAGCTGGCAGATTTAATAAAAGAGACTATTAAAGAGTATTATTTAAAAAGAATCTCAGAAGCGGAATTTTTAAAACGTGTAAAAGAATATGAAAATGAATTTTTACATGGAAGGTCTGATAACGCACCAAAACAATTGATAAACAATGATACTGCTTTAGCCTTTTATAATTTTAGCAAATCCATATATGACAATTCAAAATTATTAGAAACACCATTTCATATTGAAACAAGCTTAGCTATTGACAATACTGTAAAAGATCATATCTATTTAAGTGGAAATAAAATTATTGAATGGCACAAAAATGATGACATAGTAGGGAAAATGAACATTGCTTTAAGCGATGCATTGTATGAGCTTTTAAAAAAATATGATTTGGATATTGATTGGAACAAAATTGATAGTCTTATTGAAGAGTGTATGAAAGTAGCAATACATAAATACAAATAGACTTATGAAAGATAAAATACAATACGGCAATACCCTTATAAATTATAATTTAGAACTTAATGACCGTAAAACTTTAGGCATTAAAGTGCATCCAGATAAGTCGGTAAAAGTATATGCTCCACAAGAAAGTAACATTGATAAAATAAGAGAAAAAGTCAAGAAAAAAGCATCTTGGATTTTAAAGCAACAAGATTTCTTTTTATCGTTTCACCCACTAACTCCAGCTCGTAAATTCATTAGCGGAGAAACTCATTTATATTTGGGTAGACAATACAGGTTAAAACTTCATAAAAAAACTGAAGAATCGGTAAAACTAGCTGGTGGGTATATTCATATCTGTATAAAGAATACAGATGATAAAAAGAATATTGAAAGACTATTAAAACAATGGTATAAAGAAAAAGCAAGCTACCATTTTAAACATTTGTTTGATGAAAATGTAACTGTTTCAAAAAGTTTTTACGAAGGAGAACCACAACTAACATTTAGATGGATGAAAAAGCGTTGGGGAAGCTGCAATAAAAATGGAAAAATCCATTTAAATATTGAACTTATTAAAGCCCCAAAAAAATGTATTGAATATGTCATGGTGCATGAACTATGTCATTTAAAATATCTAAATCATAGTAGTGCTTTTTATTCACTTCTTGATGAAATTTACCCTGATTGGAAAGTTACTAAAGACAGATTGGAACGTTTGATGGTATAATTTAATCTTTACTATAAATACCAAAAATTGTACCATGAGCCGAATAATTCTTGTAATCGGCTCATGTGCTATAATTGGCAACAACTTGTAAAATTAATGACTCCCTTTGTATGTTATGCCAAAGTTTGCGTTTGTTTATAGTGGATTTCCCATGAGGGAAATGAATCTTATTTTTGAAGGTACTAACTTAGTGCAAACCACGTGGCTTTAACTTTATAAACTATCAAGCCTTCATTGATTATTATCATTGACTTTTATTTTTTTATAGTCTTAAAAGCAATTGACTTCAATTCTCGCTCTCCTCTTGAGATTCCATATTTTATGGCAACTTCATTCCAGTTGCCAACTGCTACCATCACTTCTTTCATTATTTCAGCTGCTCGTTCTTCTGATAATCGAAAAAACTCAGATACCTCCAATGCAAGGTCTAAATCTAGTGAATTGTCTTCATCAGAAATATTCAATTTTAAACCGGTACCAGTTTCTACTGGATTGATATCATATGCGGATGATAATGACCATCCGTCATCAGTTAAGATAAAACCATGATTCCTGAGGTGGTCATCTGTATTAGTAACACAAATACTGAAAACTATTCTTCTCCAAAGTTGCTCAAGGTCCTGGTCCACATTGGCTCCATATCTTAGAATAAAATCAACCAACTCAAGATAACTGGCTCCATCCGCATGATCTTGACCATCTATATACCCCAACATGGTCATGGCCGAAGCAAAGTGTATTCTCACTCCGTTTTCCTTTCGGTCAAATCTTTTAGTTAGGAATGTATAGTAATCAGAAGAGAACTTTTGCGCTTTAGATTCAGCCATGTTTATTCCGGCTGCAATAGCCAATTCGTAGGTGACAATTTCCCAGCCTCCTATGTCTCCTTGGTCGTTTCGACTTGGGAACTTAGCAATCCATAACTCGCCATCATTATCTACAATACTTGCTTTGGGTCTGGCACCTCCCAATGAAGCACCTGGAGCAATTAACATACTGAGCCATTTCAAGTATTCAGGATCTTCAATAACATCGTCTTCCTCTAACCTTAAGCTGATTTGTTCTAATTCTCTAAGAGATGCCCATGGAGGACTTGCCATATCTCGATTATTGTTTAAAAATGGGCCATCTTCTTCCAATTTGAATCTTAAAGCTCCCATTCTATGGTCATCATAAACTCCAAGAAGATAATCAGTTTCAAAGAGCTTCTGCTCTTCTCTATCTTCAATCCGAGACAATGCTGCTTCTCTTCTTCGCATTAGAATTCGCCCCCAACGATCTGGTGACGAATCTAGAAATATTCCGAAATTTTCTTGCTCCTCGTTCAGATAATGAAGTCCGGAATATAATTGCAAGCTAGGGTCTAACAATTGTGATGGGCCTTTTTGCAACCAATTTTCAGCATATTCGAAAGAAAATATCTCTTTTCCTTTTAACCTGTCAGAATGTAGTATTCCCATTAAGAATGGAGTTTCCATTCCTTGCCAGTGAGCATATACACGGATAGATCTTTTATTGTCTTGTTTAGCCATTATTTATTTTTTCGTTTTGGTGCTCGTTTACTTATACTAATGTTAGCATCTTGTAACTTTCTTCCTAATTCATCATCTTTTGCAAGAAGAAGAAAGTCTTTTTCTAACCCAAGCACTTGTAAGACTAACAAAAATGAGCCAATACTAACTGAGGGAGAGCCTTTTTCAATTGCAGACAAGGTTGGTCTACTTATATTTGCTCTTTCAGCCACTTGTTCAGAACTAAGTTTTCTTCTCAATCGAGCGAGCTTAATATTATCACCCATTTCGTTAAGAATCCTTTTTGTTTTAGGTAATATTACAATCTTCTTTTTTGTCATAACATAAAATATATTTTACAAATATAGTGTTTTTTGTTAATTATATTTAACATTATACTAAATTTTTAAAATAGTGTTCATGAACTAAAGATTAAAAAATAAAACGCTTGCTAACAAAAACTGAGTTAAAATCAAATCAATAAAGTTTAAATAGAGTAACTAAAATTATATATTTTCAGCTAATAAGCATTAGTATCGAAAAACAGGGTTCAAAAAATGATTATTAGTTTGCAAAAGACTACAGATAATGTAGTTAATCGCAAAATAATTATATAGTTATTTTAATGGCAGATTGTTTTTAAATAATATCCCAACTGAATTCAGCTTTTCTTATTATAGATATTTATTCTATTGTAATTATACATTAAAAGGTAAAAAATATCTTTAAACAGACAATTATTAATGGATAATTAACTTTAAACATATAATTGTAAAGGAATTAATGCCTGTTCTTATTATTAATTTTCGGTAAATAATAACAAAACTATATTTTGTTAGCAAATCGAATTTAGTGCCGAATTATAGTTTTTGAGCCGAATAAGTAAAATAATCGGCTCATAACCTAATGAGAATATTATTCTATATATGTTTAAAGGAGTAAATAACCCCCTCAATCATATATAAAACATAATTATATGTTCTAATCAAACATTATGAACATTGTTAGGTTTGTCTTTACTTTTTTCTTTCATCGGCAACAAAAAAAGAGATAATAACTATAACACCACATTATGAGTTATAGCATATTACCTCTAAAGAATCTTCATTAATAAATAGTTATACTATTCTTTTTTACTACGTCAAATCATCAACTTCTGCATCTGGTGCATTTTTCTTTACTGAAGCAATTCCATTTTCCATTCCACTTGTAGAAGAATACATTTCACTTGTTCCAATAACTTGACCATTAGACGCTTTTAAGTTAAAATAAGGACTTCCTCCTTTAGATGTTAAACGTTCATAATTACCATCATCTGGTGAATTCTTCCTTACAGATTCAATCCCATTTGTACAACCTGATTTCGCTTTGTAACCTTCGCTTGCAAGAATGTTTTGTCCATTTGATGCTTTAAGTCTAAATCTAAACTCTCCTCTTTTGTCATTGTAAATTTCAAATTTTGCCATTTTTTGTGTTTTAAATTAATGAAGCATAAATATATAAAAATTATTCTACATGTTTACAATTGAAAGTTATCTCCGAATCATTTTTT
>VAPM010637290.1_pt1 | contig 16599 bp, 17 predicted proteins | sample 3395091 | NCBI WGS metagenome assembly VAPM01 (sample SAMN08290445, study PRJNA428436) | hydrothermal vent metagenome | isolation source: Deep-sea hydrothermal vent chimney 3 | place: Pacific Ocean: Juan De Fuca Ridge | reverse complement strand
CTTTGTGCCTTTGCGCTCTTTGCGTTAAATACCCAGTGATTTTTAAGAAAAACGTGTTTTTAGCCCTTCATTCACATTTAACAAAAACCCAAACCACAGCTTTCTGATGAGGCACACATATTTCCACAACTTCCACAATTTTCATCGTCCCTTATCAAATCCACTTCGCAACCATTGGCCACCTGGCCATCACAGTCACTGTACCCTTTTGAGCACTGCGTAATTGATATCTTGCCAGCATCGCAAGTACCCATACCATGCTTTACCAGCACGGAGACATTCTCGTCTGCTGTACCACTGCAATTGTTATCAACACCATCACAGATTTCGATAGCGCCTGGATAAATATTGGCATTGCCATCATCACAATCCAGTGCGGCAATCACGCCATCACCGTCGGCATCTTTGCATTGCGGATCATTACTGGATGCCGTACATAATGGCTGCGCAGGTGTAACCACGGTCGATGTATTCCCTCCCCCGGAAACCATGCCTTTGCGATCACAAAAAGCGATAACGCCCAGCTCTGAAGTTTGTCCCGCCAGTACCTGAACCCCCTGGTTCTGATTCAATAAACGGTCACCTTTACGGTAAAACAGGGTGTAACTTCCCGCACCCAAACCATCAAGCTGAAACTGTCCGCTCTCATCCGTGATGACGGTAAACATTCTTCCTGGCACGTAAACCTGCATGCCATCCAGTCCACCCAGTCCACAATAATTAACCGTACCGCGAATCGACCCTTGCGTTTCGTCTGCCGATACCGCCGCAACGGAAGACAAAAACAACAGGGCAATGCAAAACCGTTGAAAAAGTGAACGCATATATTTGACCTTCCTAAGCCATTTGAAAAAGGGGCGAAATACGCCGGGGCGGGCATCAAACCACGACGCACTACTGCGGCTGCCGGACTATAACAAACTCGCTTGAGACTGTCTTGCGTCTCAACATTCAATCCGTATTTTGGCTATACTTGGCCATATCATTCAAATCGGCAAGGGGGTTCACATGACCTCGGTAACCATGGTGACTAACGATAGCGCGGCCCTCCACACCACCAAAACCAACAACCGCAATGTCAAGGAGACACAAGCTTATCCAGCCACACCGGCGGTAAAAGCGCACGAAAATGCGATTCCAGCACCTCAACAAAACGTAAAACGGAACCAGCGCCAGAGAAGAAAACAGGAGCGTCGGCAACAACAAAAATCTGTGTTGCTTGATACACGCAGCGGCCATGATCGACGCAATATGAGCAACACCCAAACGGTTACAAGCGAAAACGAACAACCTGTTACCCGCATTGATGTTTACATTTGATCAGCAACATCAGATATACCGCAAAGAAGGGGTTTTCTTATTTTTTGCGTGTTGAAACATACAAACCCGGAATCCAGGTTTTATGGATTTTAGTGGTGGCTGCCAGATCATCATTTGCATCATCAACAAAACGAAAATGATTAATGCCAAAACGAACCACATCGTTATTTTTTAGCTGGCAGGCATCAATACGCTGGTCATTGACAAATGTGCCATTGGTACTGCCACAGTCTTCAATAAAATATTCAAACATATTTGTCGGCTCAGCAACATGCCGCGCCTCAATCTGCGCATGATGCTTACTGACCAGTTCATCATGAATCGTAATATCGTTTTCCGTGCCACGACCGATGCGCGACACAAGATTTTCCAACCGCAGTATCACGCCTTGCGCATTACCCTTGAATTGTATGAGCGCCGCCATATCATTGCTCCTGTAGATCAGCCCGCAAGGCTACACGCAATATCAACAAATTTCACGTCAATGATGATTACACTGATGCTGAAGCAACGTAAACACAACAACGGGAGCAATCTCCATGTCAAACCACACTTACAAACTTATCGAACTGGTCGGCTCATCCCCCAAAAGTAGCGATGATGCCATTCACAATGCCATTGAGCGTGCCGCCAAAACATTACGCAACATGGATTGGTTCGAGGTCACCGAAACCCGTGGTCATTTGCAGAATGGTAAAATTGCCCATTTCCAGGTCAAACTGAAAGTAGGCATTCGACTGGATGATTGACCTTTTGCATTCCCATTATTTATCGCCCGGCAGTGACTTTCCCTGTCCCCGGTTTTTACCCGCCGTTCGTCCGCCTTTCCATAGCCACTGAATTAGTGTGTCTATGAAATAAATAGCATCTAAACCTCAAAAATATTGTCATACTGCCGAACTTCCCCACTTGACAGCAGGGGGAAACTCCAAGTATTCCTAATAAAGGGCTGCGGCCAAATCGTCAAAAACACATTAACTTACTGAAAGAAAAAGAAATTATGGGTAAATCACTGGTCATCGTCGAATCACCAGCCAAGGCAAAAACCATCAATAAGTACCTGGGCAAGGATTTTATTGTGAAATCCAGCGTGGGTCATATTCGTGATTTGCCCACCAGCGGCAGCGCTGCAAACAAGTCAAAAATGGACCCGAAGGCGCGTGGCAAACTCGCCGCCGAGTCACGCAAACTGCCCCCGGAGGAACGTGAAAAACGCAAACGCGAACGCGCCGCCAAAACGCTGGTGAATCGTATGGGAGTCGATCCAGAAAACAACTGGAATGCTCATTACGAAATCATGCCCGGCAAAGAAAAAGTGGTGGCAGAGTTACAAAAACTGGCAAAAAATGCAGATGCTATTTATCTCGCGACTGACCGGGATCGCGAAGGGGAAGCCATTGCCTGGCACCTGACCCAGACTATCGGTGACGCTGTACCATTCAAGCGTGTGGTCTTTAACGAGATCACCCAAAATGCAATCCAGGAAGCCTTTGCCAAACCTTCCACGCTGGATTTCAATCAGGTCAACGCGCAACAGGCTCGGCGTTTTCTCGACCGTGTGGTGGGTTACATGCTGTCACCCCTGCTGTGGAAAAAACTGGCACGAGGTCTTTCCGCCGGACGTGTACAATCCGTTGCCACCAAGCTGGTGGTGGAACGGGAGCGGGAGATTCATGCTTTCGACCCGGAAGAATACTGGGAAGTATTTGCTGACTTGCGTACCACCAAAAGTGAAGCATTGCGCATGCAGGTGGCCAAGCAAAACGGGCATAATTTCCGCCCACCGAACAAAGGGCTCACCGATGCGGCGCTGGCCATTCTGGAACGCGCCGATTACAACGTGGTCAAGCGTGAAATACGACCGTCGTCAAGCAAACCCAAAGCGCCGTTCATCACATCCACCTTGCAGCAGGCCGCCAGTACACGACTGGGGTTTGGCGTGAAAAAAACCATGATGATGGCACAACGGCTTTACGAAGCCGGTTACATCACCTACATGCGAACCGATTCCACTAACCTCAGCAATGAAGCCGTGGCAGCAGTGCGTGACTACATCGACAACAAATACGGTAAAAAATATTTACCGGAAAAAGCTATTTCCTACAGCAGCCGTGAAGGCGCACAAGAGGCGCATGAGGCCATTCGCCCCTCTGAAGTACACACCATGATGTCCGACCTGAAAAATGTCGACAAAGACGCTGTACGCCTGTATGAGCTTATCTGGCGTCAGTTTGTCGCCTGCCAGATGCCCCCTGCAAAATTTGATGTCACCACGCTCAAAGTGGATGCTGCCGGTTTTGAGCTGCGCGCCAAAGGCCGCGTGGTGGTATTTGATGGCTGGACCAAAGTACAGCCACCGCAACAAAAAAACAGCGATGATATTCTCCTGCCCGCTGTGGCGGAAGGCGATGTGATGTCACTGGTGAAACTTGATCCCTCGCAACATTTCACCAAGCCACCCCCACGTTACAGCGAAGCATCGCTGGTGAAAGAGCTGGAAAAACAGGGTATTGGCCGACCATCCACCTATGCCTCCATTATTTCCACCATCCAGGATCGCGGTTATGTCACTGTACAAAACCGGCGTTTTTATGCCGAAAAGATCGGTGATATTGTCACCGAGCGACTGACAGAAAATTTCAAAGACCTCATGGATTACAGTTTTACGGCCAACATGGAAGAAAAACTGGACTCCATTGCTGCCGGTGAAAGCAACTGGCTGAACGTACTCGATGCATTTTATGAAGATTTCAAATCCAGGCTGGAAATTGCCGACCAGGATGAAGGCGGCATGCGTGGCAATGACCCTATCAGCACGGACATTCCCTGTGCCAGTTGTGGTCGCCCCATGCAGATTCGCGTCGGTTCCACGGGTGTGTTTCTTGGCTGTTCCGGCTATTCACTGCCCCCCAAAGAACGCTGCAAATCCACCATGAATCTCATCCCCGGCGACGAAGCCGTGGATGTGGATGCCGACGAAGAAAGCGAAGCCCGCGCATTAATGCAGCGTCATCGCTGCCCGAAATGCGGCACTGCCATGGACAGTTATCTGATCGATGAGCAACGCAAATTCCACATCTGCGGCAACAGCCCCGATTGCACCGGCTATGAAGTGGAAACCGGTAAATTCCGTATCAAGGGTTATGACGGCCCCCTCATCGACTGCGATAAATGCGGTGCCAATATGCAACTCAAAACAGGACGTTTTGGCAAATATTTTGGCTGCACCAATGAGGAATGTAAAAACACGCGCAAACTTTTACGCAGCGGAGAAGCCGCTCCACCCAAGGCCGACCCCGTACACATGAAAGAATTGCCGTGTGAAAAATCTGATGGTTATTTTGTATTGCGTGATGGCGCTGCGGGTATATTTCTCGCCTCCAGTGCATTCCCTCGCTCCCGTGAAACACGCGCACCACGGGTCAAGGAGCTAATCCCACATAAATCCGAGCTTGACCCCAAACATGTGTATTTGTGTGACGCCCCTTTGGAAGATAATAAGGGCAACGACACTATCATCCGCTTTAGTCGTAAAAACAAAGAGCAGTACGTCATGACCGAAGTCGATGGCAAGGCCACCGGCTGGACGGCACATTACATCGACAAAAACTGGGTTGTCAGCGAAGCACCGAAAAAAACCGTGAAAAAGAAGGCGGCAAAAAAGAAAGCCGCAAAGAAAAAAACAGCGAAAAAAAAGGTGGCCAAATCCAAATAAAAAACGTGATGAAACAGAATCAATAACGTTCACCACAAAAACGCAGTTGGGTGGGCATGTTTTTTTGCCCACGCGGATACAACAGAATCAGCGCGTGGGCACAAACTACGTGCCCCACCCTACCGGACTACCGTGTAGATTGTGCAGAAAGTCCCATCAAAAACTGTAGATACCCATCCTCATCCCAGGGCCGCCCACCCAGCGCCTGATATCGAACAACGCCTGCCGGATCAACCAGATAAGTTGAAGGCAGGCCGCGGGGCTTCCAGACCTCGGTGACCTGACCATCAAGATCCATAAGTGACACAATATCCGGTGCGAGCAGGCCCAGAAAAGTAAATACAGCATCTTCGTCTTCTGCCGTATTTACGATGGCGAATGTCAGTGGTAATTTTTTGAATTTTTCCACCATATTCTGAATCGCTGGCATTTCCCGTCGGCAGGGACCGCACCAGCTCGCCCAAAAATGCACGAAGACCCAGCGACCTTTTTCCTGCGCCAGACTGAAAGGGTTACCATCAATATCGTTTAATTCCAAAGGCGGGGCGGGGTAAGCGGCAATAGATAAAATTCCTTTGGGAGCAATCAATGCCGAAGAACTATCCTCTGCCCATACGAAACCACTGGTCAACATGCAGCAGATGATGCTGAACGTATTGCACAATTTTTTCATGGTGACTTTATCGCCCCTGCTGCATCTGCGCATTGTAAATTATTCACTGCTGCAACCACTGGCTCAGTATTTTCCCCCAACTCAAATCGGGCTCGCAATGAAAAAACAGCCATTGTTTTTCGCAAAACAACGTTACCGCCTTCTTTTTCATCAGCATAAAAATTTAATGTCTCGGGTAACAGCATCCAGCGAAATGTGGATTGAGAGGCCAGAGGAATATTCATCTTTTTCCATAACGGCGGCCATTGTGAACGCGGTATTCTCTGAAGCTTCCCGTCTTGGGACACAAACTCCCAGTTAGCCAAATCCAGTTGCAGAACATCATTGCGCTTGTTTTTAATGCTTGCGGTAAAAAAACAATACGCAGACAGTGTCTCAATCATACTTGCTGGAAATCCTCGTGCCTCAAAAAAGGCGGCCATTTGCTCTGTGCTCCAGGGAAACAACTGTAGCCGCAACTGTGCATTTTCAAAACCTGGCGGTGGTCTTTCATCCTCGGCATACAATATACCTATGGGGAATAAAGACAGCCCAAGAGCCAGCGTCAGAAGCACCCTGAGAATAACCTGTCGCATAAAACACACCTGTTTTGTTGAGATTCACAATTATTATCAGCCATGGAACTCGGACTTCGTCAGACGAGTCAAACCCTGTGGTTGGTTGCAAACTGACCGCAGGGGAATAACGCCAGTATAACGTCAAAATATTGTTTGGTTTGCCCGAATTTTGACAGCCTCTTCAGTCAAAAGGACACGTTCATAGCGTATTCGGCTATACAATATCTGGCATACGGTTTGCATCTTGCAATGGTGAATAAGATTCAATTTTATAAAAACTGACTCTATACTGAAAACAAAGTTTTATCGTTTGTGGCCGTATCGGGTATGGCACATTCAGTCCATAATCAGACGGGTTACCACACGAAGTATAGGCCTATAAAAAAGTCAATATTAATACGGGCTTTCAATAGCCTACCAGCGTCCGATAACAATAATGGACACTGCAATTTCTTGAGAGGACGAGATCATGCCTATTTTTGAGCACTACCAGTCCCGGTACGAGCAGGCGCAGGAAGAGGAGATGTCACTTCAGGAATACCTGGACCTGTGCAAAAAAGAACCAACAACCTATGCCTCTGCTGCCGAACGCATACTCACTGCCATTGGTGAGCCCGAAATGATCGATACCCGGCAAGATCCACGCCTGAGTCGCCTCTTTTTTAATAAGCTCATCAAAATTTATCCCGCCTTCAAAGATTTTTATGGCATGGAAGACACCGTCGAACGGATCGTTTCGTTCTTTCGGCACGCGGCACAAGGTCTGGAAGAGAAAAAACAAATCCTGTATTTGCTAGGGCCAGTGGGCGGCGGCAAATCATCTTTAGCAGAAAAACTGAAATCGCTGATGGAACAACAGCCTTTTTATGCCATAAAAAATTCACCCATTAATGAGTCACCCTTGGGGCTTTTTTCACCCGATGAAGATGCACGTATTCTGGAAGAAGACTACGGCATCGCAAAGCGTTATCTCAACGGCATCATGTCCCCCTGGGCCGTGAAACGCCTCCATGAATTTAACGGTGACATTACGCAATTCCGGGTTGTCAAACTGTACCCCTCGATACAACGTCAAATCGGTATTTCCAAAACCGAGCCCGGCGATGAAAACAATCAGGATATTTCTTCACTGGTGGGCAAAGTGGATATTCGCATGCTGGAGAAATTCAGCCAGGATGACCCGGATGCCTACTCCTACTCTGGCGGACTTTGTCAGGCCAACCAGGGGCTCCTGGAATTTGTCGAAATGTTCAAGGCGCCCATCAAAGTATTGCACCCCCTGCTCACGGCGACTCAGGAAGGCAATTACATGGGTACTGAGGGTATTTCCGCATTACCTTTTAATGGCATTATTCTCGCGCACTCCAATGAGTCCGAATGGCTCAGTTTCAAAAACAACCGAAACAACGAAGCCTTTCTTGATCGTATTTTTATCGTCAAAGTGCCTTATTGCCTGCGTGTTTCTGAAGAAATTAAAATTTACGAAAAACTGTTGGCCAACAGCTCACTCTCTGATTCTGCCTGCGCACCGGGTACGTTGAACATGATGGCGCAGTTCGCCATTCTGTCACGACTGAAAGAACCGGAAAATTCAAACATTGAATCCAAAATGCGTATTTATGATGGCGAAACATTGAAAGACGTTGACCCCAAGGCAAAATCCTACCAGGAGTACCGTGACTTTGCGGGTGTCGATGAAGGCATGACCGGATTATCCACCCGCTTTGCCTTTAAAATTCTTTCCCGTGTATTTAACTACGATCACACCGAAGTTGCCGCCAATCCCGTTCACTTGCTGTATGTGCTGGAACAACAAATTGAACAGGAACAATTCCCGCCAGAAGTCACCGAAAAATATATGTCATTCCTCAAAGGGATACTGGCATCACGTTATGCAGAATTTATTGGCAAGGAAATACAGACCTCCTATCTGGAGTCCTACTCAGAATATGGCCAAAATATTTTTGATCGCTATGTGACCTATGCTGATTACTGGATTCAGAATGAAGAGTATCGCGACCCGGATACCGGTGAAATTTTTGACCGGGCCGCACTCAATGAAGAACTGGAAAAAATCGAAAAACCGGCTGGCATCAGCAATCCCAAAGATTTCCGTAACGAGATTGTCACGTTTGTATTACGTGCCCGCGCCCGCAACAGTGGCAGTAACCCGCACTGGACCAGTTATGAAAAACTGCGGGAAGTCATTGAGAAAAAAATGTTTTCCACTACCGAGGATCTACTCCCCGTTATTTCGTTCAACGCCAAGGCCTCGAACGAAGAACAGGGAAAACACCAGGACTTTGTCAATCGCATGACCGAAAAAGGCTATACCGAAAAACAGGTTCGCCTGTTATCGGAATGGTATTTGCGCGTGCGTAAAGCATCCTAATCACAGTCACCAGAGGCGGGTTTCGAGGGGCCAGGTAGAAATACTCACCTGGGTTCTCGACACTTGACACTGAATTTATGACCCAAATAATTGACAGAAGAATAAACGGTAAACACAAAAGCGCTGTCAATCGACAACGGTTCCTTCGCCGTTTTCGACAACAAATCAAAAAAGCGGTTTCTGATGCCATTGATTCACGCTCGATCACTGAAGTGGATCATGGCGAAAAAATCAATATCCCCAGCAAAGACACGCACGAACCGGTGTTTGGCCATGGTCCTGGTGGACGACGTGATGCCGTTCACCCTGGCAATAAAGAATTTGTTAGCGGTGACCGTGTTGCACGCCCACCAAACAGTGGAGGAGGCGGTGGAAGCGAAGCCAGTGACCAAGGGGAAGGTGAAGATGAATTCGCCTTTCAACTGTCTCGCGAAGAATTTTTAGAATTTTTCTTTGAAGACCTGGAGTTACCTGACCTAGTCAAAACCCAGTTGACTAAAGTCACTAGCTTCAAATCTGTTCGTGCTGGCTACAGCACCACAGGCGTACCTTCCAACATTGATATTGTTCGCTCATTAACGGGCGCACTCGCGCGTCGCATCGCACTACGCGCACCGTACTCTGTTGAACTGAAGGAAGCCCAGACAGCATTAACTGCACTATTATCCACGCCACAAAATGAAGGTGAGCACACAACCCGCATCCAGGAACTGGAAGAAGAGATACGCCGACTGGAAGATAAAATTGCCACTATTCCTTTTGTTGATACGTTTGACCTGCGTTACCGCAACCGTATTCAGAAACCTACGCCTTCCACGCAGGCCGTTATGTTTTGCCTGATGGATGTTTCCGGTTCCATGGATGAAATCCGCAAGGAAATGGCCAAACGGTTTTTCATTTTGCTCTACTTGTTTTTAACCAAAACCTACGAAAATATTCAGGTGGTTTTTATCCGTCACCACACCACGGCAAAAGAGGTCAATGAAGAGGATTTTTTCTATTCACGGGAAACCGGAGGGACCGTGGTATCCAGCGCACTGGAATTAATGCTGAAAATTATTAAAGAACGCTTTCCAAGTGATGATTGGAATATTTATGCAGCACAGGCCTCCGATGGCGACAACTGGGATGGTGACTCCCCTAACTGCCGCACGTTGTTAAACGACAACATCATGCCGCTGCTACAGTATTTTGCCTATATAGAAATCATGCCTCACAACCACCAAAGCCTGTGGCGTCATTATGAGGGTGTGAAAGTACAAAACCGCAACTTCGACATGCAATCCATTGATAGTGCTAACGAAATATACCCTGTATTTCGTCAATTATTTGCCCGGAAACCCGCATGAATACCACTGAAAATAACATCATCAGCGATACTTCAGACTGGAGTAGCGAGCTTATTCAGCGTTACGACGCCGAAATTTCCCGTATCGCTACTGACTATGGTCTCGACACCTACCCTAATCAAATTGAAATCATCAATAGCGAACAAATGATGGATGCCTACTCTTCAGTAGGCATGCCATTGGGTTACCACCACTGGTCTTTTGGCAAACAGTTTCTGGAAACTGAACAGCGTTACCGGCGTGGACAAATGGGCCTGGCCTATGAAATCGTCATTAACTCCAATCCCTGTATTTCCTATTTAATGGAAGAAAACAGCATGCCTATGCAGGCACTGGTTATCGCCCATGCCTGTTATGGCCATAATTCTTTTTTCAAAAATAATTACCTGTTTCAGACCTGGACCAATGCCGATGCAATCATTGATTATCTGTTATTCGCCAAAAAATATGTATCCGATTGCGAGCGGCAACATGGCATCGAAGAAGTTGAAGCCGTATTGGACTCCTGTCATGCACTGATGAATTATGGGGTTGATCGCTATAAGCACCCGCCCGGCTTGTCCGCACAGGAAGAGAGTGGCCGCCAAAAAGAACGGGAGGAATATTTACAAACACAGGTCAATCACCTATGGAGCACAATCCCCGTTAAAGAAAATGCAGACGACACCCCCGAGGAAACCCGCTTTCCCACTGAGCCCGAAGAAAACCTGTTGTATTTTATCGAAAAAAACGCACCGTTAATGGAATCATGGAAACGTGAACTGGTCCGTATTGTCAGAAAAGTGGCCCAGTATTTTTATCCGCAGCGACAGACACAGGTGATGAATGAGGGCTGGGCAACGTTTTGGCACTACACCATTTTAAATACGCTTTACGATGAAGGCTTTGTTACTGATGGTTTCATGATGGAGTTTTTGCAGTCGCATACCAACGTCATCGCTCAGCCTGCATTTGACAGCCCGTATTACTCCGGCATTAATCCATACACGCTTGGCTTTAACATGTTCAAGGATTTACGGCGTATTTGTGAAAATCCTACTGATGAAGACAAAGAGTGGTTTCCGGATATTGCGGGCAGTGACTGGCGAAAAACCCTGGATTTTGCCATGCGCAACTTCAAGGATGAGAGTTTTATCCGTCAGTTTTTATCTCCCCAATTGATTCGTGACTTGAGATTGTTTTCCGTATTGGACGATGACGAACAGGGTGAGCTTGAAATCAGCGCCATTCACGATGAGCATGGTTATCGACATATTCGTGCTGCACTTGCCAGACAATACGATTTGTCCATGCGCGAGCCCAACATACAGATTTACAATGTGGATTTACGGGGCGATCGTTCGTTGACTTTGCGACATATTCTGCAAGCACGTCGTCCGTTGAACAAAGATACCAACGAAGTAATACGACACTTGTCGCGTCTTTGGGGGTTCCCGGTACACATTCAAACAATCAGTGAGGATGGGACAGAAAACATTACTGACTCTATTTAACACCCAATCTAGCTTCAAGTTTTTTAATCTTTCGTCCCATTTCCACCGAGATTTTTGCCAGTTCCTGACGCAGAAATATATTTTCGATATTCATTTCCAACTGAAAAGCCAGTCGCTCCAGAATATCACGATCAGCATCATTAAAATTGCCATGCCCTTTGTTCAGCATTTGAATCGCGCCCACTACCTTTTTGGTAGTAACACCGTGTACTGGCACACACAAGGCATTGCGTGTCACGAAACCCGTTTTTACCGCAACGATATCATGTGCCCCCACCTGATCTTCCAGGTCATCTTCGATAACAAATTCACCACTGGACATTACCCGGCCAACAATGGAATTTTTAGTCGGCACTTGTAATTGTTTTTCATTCAGTCCCGTGCCGCATTGCAACCAGGCTTTTTCATCCACGGGGTCGAGTATAAAAATACTGCACCGTTCTGCGTCCAGCGCTTTAGGCATAATATCGACGAAAAATTGTAATAGCTGTCGATTACCGGCCTCGCGCCAGGCCTTTTCCATGAGCTGTTGCTTTTTACGCAACTGCTCAAGCTTTTTCTCCATGAGTGCTCTATCCATTTTTGCGTGCCTTCATCATTTCAAAACCTCCATTTGAACCAGAACGAAAAAATCACACCTGACAGAATATATACCCGTAGCGGTTGAGGCTCAGGTTTTAAGTGTGCGTCATATTCATTTCATGGCAAGGCGAAGTGACGAGTAATAGCCAGACTATTGCGAGAAATTTCAACGCCGCCATGGAATGAAAAGGACCGTACACTTAAAGCTTGAATCTCAACCACTACGGGTATAATGCCTATCGGCAACATCAACCAACAACTAAAGCGGGGTACTTTTTACAAACCTCGAATAATGTACCGATAACCCCGGCTGAATTACGCATGGGTGACAAGCAGGGCAATTGGCTTGAAAAGTGCCAAAAAACCGACTACATCCCGATATCATTAAGTTAAGCACACTTGGTCAAGTCTGTGGATCAATCCAGAATAAAGGGAGCCTGGAAACCTGTCACTTTGCCAAATCTGGTGCTTGTAAACGCAGAGGTCACAGAGACGCAAAGACACAGAGAAAAACACTAAAAACTCTGTGTCTCTGTGGCCTCTGCGTGACAGACACTGTGTGTTTTTGTTTCCACATTCTGTGGTACACACTGAACCTCTAAACCTCATTCGCCACAGGCGCTGGCTGGCCAATGTTTGCTTAACCGACAAAACAAGCATTCATTTCTTAACTTAATGACATTGGACCACACCCCATGTAATCACATCACAATTCCGCAAAATTCATAAACTGGTACATATTTTGTATCTGTCTGAATGAGCAGGAACAAACATGTTTTGGTGTCAAAGTAATGCCACTGTCAGATTGATTGAGCATCATCCCGAACTGACTCTGACACACCATTCGCTACCGGAACTTCAATTCCCCATTGCCTGCGTCAGCATCAAGGGGCAGCTCACAGTGAGCCTGCCCACAATCAGGAGAACACGCTATGCTCGAATTTATGGTTGAAATAGTGATTACCGCATTCGCCTTTGGTGGCATTCTGGGAGCAGTGGTTGCATTGCACCTCAGCGCTAACCTGAAACAGACGGAAAATATCCATAAACCCGCTCCCGCCACGATTGAGCTGCCTCACACCAGTGAGCCAACAGAACTCAAACCGGCTCCTGTGGATATCACTTCACGCCAAACTACCCGCAGTAAAAAACACCATCGCTAAAAAATACCATCGCACAAAATAAAAGGGCGACCCTTTGGCCGCCCTTTTAATCATCAATCATCCGTCAAAAAACGCAGCCCTACACCATCAGGCTCAATACGCACCACTTCCATTCGCACCAAGGGTGGATCTTCCATTTCTCCCTGCACCTGACCTTCCACCACAGAACCCACCGAAGGCAATACCGTACCATCCGTCACCACAAAAACACCACTTTCAGAGATATCCCGCGTCAACAGCACCACAGACACCATGGCCTGGTGGCTAATTTTTACTTCGAGAGCCAGCTCGGTACGCGGATGTTTACGTTGTTCGTTCATTTATTTTTACTCCGTTTTTTATTCCGGCAGCCAGATAAATTCGACCCGGATACCACTGGGCTCATAACACATCATGTGCATTGCCGGTCCTTCACGCAATAGTTCCGGAGCAAATTCAATGCGCGCACCGGATGCTTTCACCCGTGCAAATACCGACTCCAGCGCAGCACGACTCGCCACCTCAAAAGCCACATGATGCAAACCGACATTATGTTGGTGGTCAAATGACTGAGACGGACCGGCTTCAACCACCTGCCACAAAGTCACCATCATTGTGCCATCGCTGACAAAAATCGCCGGGTATTCCGGCACACGTCGTACTTCCCGCCAGCCCAGGGTCTCGATGAAAAAAGTCGCCGACTCTGCCAAATGACTGACCGTCAACCCCAGATGGTGTACACCTTGTGTCGCTACCAAGTTTGAATCTGCTGCATCGTCTCCCACTCTATATCCTCCCATCAATAATTTTTCATCCACACATATTCAATACAGCGTAAAACCGGGTGGAACAAGCGCAGCGGTTCCACCAACAGGCTATAAGGAACAACAAATCGCCTCTGCGCTCACGACCGCTGACAAAGCCCCCTGCAACAAAAACCTGATTGCCTGAAACAGGAGAAAAAAGCCTCATGCAACAACACTCACCAGCAAATAGGCGATAGCTGATCGAATTTTGAATATGTCCCTTTCCCGTTTGGTGGAACCGCTACGCTTGTTCCACCCGGCTTAGCCTGACGGCTATGCCCGCCACCCCCTAAAGTCTGCGCCTGTTTGCGCCGAAAGTTCCTGAAAGGCTCATCATTTCTGCTGAGCGCACACAATCTAATATAGAGAACAAACCAAACCGTGAGCACCAATGCCGCCATTTCCATCGAGGAGCTGACTGCCCAGCCATTGCCGATTTTTGAGCATTCAGCGCGTGCCTTTCGCAAAGTGGGTCATCAGGGCGGTAGCGCTTTTGAGGCTTATGGTGACATCATTCTCAAAGATCCAGGCTTGGCATTACATACACTGAACCAGCTACAAACCACCGCAAGCCAATCCCTGCATGCAGAAATTTCCAGCATGGCGCAGGCGACAATGTTGCTGGGTATAGATCGCGCCAAACGACTCACTGTAGGACATCCCCAATTGGAGCGCACGCTCAGTGGCTTCGCAAAAGCAGGTTATATCCGCACAGCTTGCCGCGCTTTTCATGCTGCCTTTCAAGCCTGGGATTGGGCACATATCAAAAATGACCACGCTCCCGATGAAATATTACTGGCCACCCTGTTGCACGATGTGGCAGAAATGGCTTTGTGGGTCGCTGCACCGGAGCAGATGCACCAGTTTCGCAAATTGATGCTCAAGGATGGCCTGCCCACCGATGAGGCCCAATACATCGCCTTCGGTGAAAGTCTGGAACATTTCAGTCGTGAGATTGCCTCCCGCTGGCATTTACCCGGACTGGTGAACGATGCGTTACGCCCGGAAAATGCCAGCCAGCCACGGGTACGCGGCGTCATGCTGGCCGTACAATTAGCCCGCAGCACTGAACGTGGCTGGTACTGGGAAAAAACCGAGCGCGTGCTACCGCAAATCGCTGATTATCTCGGTGCATCATTGGATGAAATCATTCCTCATATACACAAAAATGCCGTACGTGCTGCCCGCGAGGCTCCATTTTACGATGCGCGATACGCCGCTGCCCTGCTACCCCTGCTGCCCGGTGGAGAAGAACTCATCATTGAAGATGAATTCCCCGAGGACGAAGCCGAAATTGAGGCAACAAAAAAACCTGTTGTAACCAAAATTGCTGCGCCACCTGCTACTGAAAAACCGGCACCACCATCCAGCAACCCCCAAAACAACGCTCCCACGACACCAGAACCTGTGGCGCAGGTATGTCTGCTCCCACAAGCTGATCTTTTTACTCAAACCCTGCATGATTTGCGTAAGGGCATGGGCAAAATGAAGCTCAGCGAATTAATGCGCAAAACCGTGCATGGTATGCACGACGGCATTGGACTCAACCGAGTGGTATTTTGCATACTGGACAAAAAACGTGAAAAACTCGTTTCACGATATATGCTGGGCAGCGATAATGACCCCGTTTTCAGTCGTTTTGAAATTTTGCTGGATAAACCTCACCTGTTTACCCGATTAATGGAAAAACAGGTCAGCCTGTGGATCAACGACGACAATCGTAAAAAATTCTGGCCACTGATGCCCGATGATGTCAAAACACGGATAAAAACCAACAGTTTTTTCGCCATGTCCATCCATGTCCGCGATAAACCAGTCGGTCTGTTCTACGCTGACCGACGCAGCCTGGACTGCAAATTAGACGAGCAAGCCTACAAACAATTTCGTCAAATATGCCAATTTGCAGCCAAAGGACTTGCAAATCTCGCAAAATGAGGCATTTTTCAGAAATTAGCGCTATACTCCGGGCCAAGCAGTGGTAATGGTGCGGCATCGTATGATGCGTCTACACCATACGATGCTTGGAAGGACGTTTAAAAGTACGTTTAAAATTTTGCAAGTACAGAGAAAACAAAGGTAAAAAGTTATGGCTACAGGCACAGTAAAATGGTTCAACGAAAGCAAGGGCTTCGGCTTTATCGCGCCCGATGACGGTGGTGACGACTTGTTCGTACACTTCAGCGCAATCCAGGGTGGTGGTTTCAAAACCCTGAACGAAGGCCAAAAGGTAAACTTCGAAACCGAACAAGGCCCTAAAGGTCCCGCCGCAGGTAACGTTGTTCCCGAATAACGCCTGTCGCACAGTTGACCCAAAGAACCCTGCCTCTTGGCGGGGTTTTTTGTTTTTACAGTATGGGATTTACACAATCATTCCCGTATCGTGCAGCACAAGCGCGCAACAAACACCCGGAGAAAATAATATTGGACGTCAATGAATATTTTGATGGCAAGGTCAAATCCATTGCCTTTCAAACCGCAACGCTGCCCGCCACGGTGGGCGTCATGCAACCAGGTGAATATGAATTTAATACCGCAAAAAAAGAAACCGTGTCCATAATTTCCGGCGCTCT
>VAPM010122922.1_pt1 | contig 16618 bp, 14 predicted proteins | sample 3395091 | NCBI WGS metagenome assembly VAPM01 (sample SAMN08290445, study PRJNA428436) | hydrothermal vent metagenome | isolation source: Deep-sea hydrothermal vent chimney 3 | place: Pacific Ocean: Juan De Fuca Ridge | reverse complement strand
TTTTATTTCCGATCATGTTGTCGGTGGCGATATAACCTGTATCTTGCTCATCAGTCTAGTGTGCAACTGAGTTATTCAGAATAAATGGACAGCTCAACAGACTACTTACATAAGCCTTGCATATGGCTTACTTTAAGAATTTATTTTTTATATTCTTTTTTTTCAATTAGGTATAGAGAAGCTTGGAGAAAAAATAATGGGTTGGCGCATTGGGCGAGAGGTTTGAAAGCAATAAAATGCTATTGGATACCATCATGAGTCATACATTGGACTTCGCTTTAGTATTGATGGGTTTATCGGGAATTTATGGAGTCGAAGCGATACATTTTCAGCGACGGGTATAGTCAGGCACGAACGGACTACTTTTTGGGTTGATCCTGGTGGCGCCAGGTGAATTCCAGAAAACAGACGTACCGTACTACTTGGATGCTGCTACTTCCCGCTCGGTTCGGTCGCCGATAAGACTTTTTCCACGATCGGTTTAATCGGGTCAAAATAGCCTTTATCATAACCAGAGTTAAGATAACCTTTGTGCCAGATAAAAGCGGTTCCGGCGAAGAGAAAGATAAAAAATAAGATACTTTTCCAGGGTTTCTTTTTCACGGCAAAGGGGTCAGCTTTGGCCGTTTTTGCGCCTTTCGGCAGTTCAGCCGTACCGGTTAATGCAGCACCAAAGGGGATGTTAATTTTTGCACGAGTATTGACGGCCCAGCCATTGGCATCGAGAATGGGAGCTAGATTTCTCTGGCGTAGTTTTAACCAGGCCAAAATGACGGAAGGGATAGAGATCAGTAACAAAATTCCCACAATAGCCACGGGCATCTGCCACCAAACCAGGCTTAAAAACCCCGTCGCTGCCGCAGCAATGGCGGTACCAATGGCACCAATGGCCATGCCAATCGCTGCGAATATACCGGCAAATTTTGCAACATCAAATGGTGGTGCTTTACCATCAGCGCCACTGGCAACGCCCGCCGCTGCTTTGCTCTCCATGGCTTTCTCTCTAGAGGAGGCCATTTTTTCTGCCTGGGCGCTGATCATGCGTGCAAAACGTTTATAGGGTGCCCAAAATGCTTGGCGAATACTGATCGGGTGTTCTATTATTTTAACAATATGCGCATCCCAATCGACGCCTTTTCGATCATAAAAAAGGCCATTACGACCAACCATCAAATTATCGGAATCACCACTAGTGAAAGCGGCAGCAATGGTCATGGTTTCATCGCTGCTTTTGCGCGTCAGTGTACAGTAAGCCAGGTAAGTCCCGCTTAAATTAGCAAGCGTACTGTGTTTTGTCATGTCATCGACATGCACACAAAGTTCGCAACTGCGACCATCCAAATAAAGTGTGCCAGCCTGAAATACAGCGGGAGCCTGACGGGTATAAAAGTCTCTCAGCGAGACAAAATTGTTTAATAAGGTAAATAAATCACGGTAGTAATGTAATAATTTATCGACTGAATCAATGGCGCTGGCTTCCGCTTCGAGTGCTTTGTCTTGTTCGATCAACGCCAGTATCTTTTCTTTATTTGTACCCGTTAAAATTGCTCTTATGCGAGCCAGTTCGAGTTTGTCCACTGCCTCCCCCATTTTTTTGCCAGACCAGGCTTCATAGGGCGCAAACTTCTCTAATATAGTTAGCCATTCTGATTCTGAAAGAGCGGCTTTGTCAGTGTTACCAAAGGTTGGGGTAACGACAGCGTTATTAAAACCTGTTATCTCCTCAACCCAAGCTGGATTCAGCCCTTCATTTAGAGGCAAGGGCTGACCTGCTGCTACCATCGCTAAAGGGAGAGAGGCGATTTCTGAGACAGACGAAGAAAGCGCTTGAGGTGCCAACACTTCATATTCTTTTTCGGAACAATTGAGGTGAGTGGCTGCGCGTTCATCAAATGCAGCCAGCTTGCAGCGCGTAAAATAATCGTCTATTTTGATTTTAACTTTATTGAAAATTGTTGCCGCTGCTACCGTTTTTTCTGCAAAAGGTAAAATGCTGCTGTCACTTTCTGCTTCCTGCCACCAGTCAGAATAAGCTTGAATTTCAGCAAAAAACGCCTCTGTTTTTTCAGCAGAAATACCTTCAACAGTACTGCGATCTGTCTCTGAACCGAGGCAGGCCATGATATCGGTTATCACACTTTTGAGTTGCTCATCATCGGTGGCATCTTCGGTAATAATCCCGTCACCGTTAAATTTTGTGTGCGCAAATATTTTAGCGGGGTCTTTTGTATCGTCCGCAGTAATGACAGTCGCATCGGCTTTACCCAGATTGCTCAGGATTTGTTTGGCCGAGGCCAGCAGTTGTTTGCCTTCGTCCGTTTCATCGTTGATTGCAGCCAGGGGTAACTCAGTTCGGCCTTTCGTTAAGTCATTGGGAGTTTTTAGAACGGAGCCGACCCATTTAACTTCTGCTAGAATTTCCGGAACACGAATACGCCCGTCTTCATCACTGTCTAAGAAGTCTAGAGTTTTATGATCCATTTCCAGGCCACGAGTAGGACAACTCAATGCTGCCCAGAGTTTTTGATCCAGTTGCTCAAGTGCAAGTAAATCCTCACCGGTTTTAAGCTGTACCTGATCGAATCCACCCGATCTAAAAAATTGCCATTTATGAGGGCGTTTGATTACGAGTGTATTTTTTGTCATAGGCTGAGTCCGTTCAGTCGTCATAGTGCGATTATTCTAACTGAAAAATGGCTAACACGCTTGATTTTTAGTCATCGAATTCAACGACTCGCTGTTTATGTTTTCGAGCTTTAAAGATCAGTTAGACATAAATTTATTGACATCAAACCGAGTTAGGTACAGAATATATTTAAGGTAATAAAAACATACAAGGAGTGATTATGGCATCGGTAAGCATCCTGTTCCCTAAGAATCAAAGACCTCAATGGACACCTCATCTCGACGAAGCGAACTGTTATGCTGATAGCATGATAGAACTACCTTTACTGGGTTGGGTGACAGCGGGTCAACCCATTGATCTTTGCGAAGATAATGAAACCATTGCTGCGCCCAGCAATATGGTCAAAAAAAACTCGTATGCGTTAAGAGTCCGCGGACATTCAATGATCGATGATAATATTCAGGATGGAGATATCATTATTGTTGAAAAAAGAGAGTCTGCTGAAAATGGGCAATCGGTTGTTGCTTTAATTAATGGTGAGCAAGTGACATTGAAAAAGTTTTATATCGAAGCCAACGGTATTCGCTTACAACCTGCGAATCCGGAAATGAAACCGATCTATTTACACAATAACGAGGTTCAGGTATTAGGCATTGTATCAGGCGTTATTCGCACGACAAACTAAAGCTAGATTAATTCAAAATCTTTAAGAGTCAAGATCAGTTCTTCTTGTTTTAGGGGTTTGGGTAACATTTTAGCAGCACCTAAAATCATGACTCTTTCTACTGCTTTTGGTTGTATATCTGCAGAAATGACAAAAATGAGGGATCTCGTTCCCTCTTTCTGTATTGTTTCTAAAACATGATAACCATCAAGCTCTGGCATCGTTAAATCTAGAAACATCACGCTTGCCTTCCCGCTTTTATAAGCATCCAGCGCTTCAAGTCCATTGCAAGCCTCAGTGATCTCGACATCCCATTCCTCTGGCAAAGACTTAATTAACATTTTCCTCGCCCATTTCGCATCGTCAACTATCGTAATAGATCTTTTTTCGTTATTATGAGCCATCGTTGTTGCTTTTCCCGAAGATTCTAATTCATGACATGTTATCTGCAGGTTTCCACAATTCTTTAGTGCTATACCCATGGCGATTGAGATTTAGGTCGTGTTGCGCGTCTTTTTCATTCCACGACGGTTATATATCCATTATTGTTTTTGGTTTATAAAACTTATGCTACCCAAGCTTGCGGCCGTTATACTGACTGATTATCCAGGCTTCAGATTAATAACAGACAATAAAAACATCGGCTTACTATGACAATTGAGCGCCACAGTATAAATCAGCAAGCTATTGACCGATTTTTAAAATATACGCGGCTCCGCCGCCTGCCTAAAAAGCGCCCCATTATTTTACCTGGTGATACACCAGACAGTCTATTTTATATTATTTCAGGATCCGTCTCGGTTATCGCTCAAAGTGAAGACCACCATGAAATAGTTTTAGCTTATTTGAATGCAGGTGACTTTATCGGCGAAATGGGACTATTCCTGACGCCTGATCAACGTAGCGTCACAATTAGAACACGTACAGAATGTGAAATTGCCGAAATCAGTTACAACAAACTGAATAAACTATTTGCTAATGAATTAAAAAATGAACATGCGCTTATTCTTCATGCTGTAGGGATGCATTTGTCAAAACGCTTAATTGCTACGAGCAAAAAAGTAACCCAGTTGGTTTTTGTTGACGCGGCAGGCCGTGTTGCCAAAACTTTATTAGATCTTTGTGATCAACCTGACGCCATGTCCCACCCTGATGGGACTCAAATTAGAATCTCCCGGCAAGAAATAGCGCGTATTGTTGGTTGCTCTCGGGAAATAGTGGGGCGAATTCTCAAAAATATGAGTGAGGAGGGACTTATCCAAGCTTCCGGTATGACAATCGTAGTTCATCACGCAAGGTAGAGAAGGCAAAACAGCGTCATAAAAACACCTTGTAGCTCTTCTTCGGCTTATTCTAAATCGAAAAAACTCAATTTAGAGCGACTAGATCTGCATTTTTTCGGTAAATCGCCCCTGCGTTAGCCTATTTTCTGCATCTATAACACCATGGGTATATTAAGGCATTTATCTAACGTTCAAACCAATCTTGTAGTTTCTTTTTAGTTTGTTCTTTTACATTTGCATCAATATAGACGGCTATGGAAGCAATGGCGACGGTTAAGGCGCCGAGATCATCAGCAAAACCCACTGCAGGGATCATGTCAGGAATTAGATCGACAGGCAGTATAAAATAGCCCAGAGCACTGTAAATAACGGTTTTTGCCCACATTGGTGTTTCGGGTTTTTGTGCTGCATAATAGAGCCACAAAGACTTTTCGATTATTTCCCAGCCGGCTGTTTTTGCAAACTGTTTAAGCTTGTCCCAATAACGCTCGTCACTATATTCATCGACGTAGTTTTCAGTTTCTATTTTTTTGGGTAGTTTATTCATCCCTGCAACTGTCTCCGATTGTCTACTACAATTTTTTTAAATCTAGCATAATCATCTTGAAATATAAAATATGAGTTGTGTACAATATCAGCCCTTGGTTTAACGCCATGGGTATAGATATGAAATGACGGTGGAATAATGGATGTTTTGGCTGGGTCGGAATATAGGGGTTAATGCATGATTAGTGTAAATGGACTGATGCGAAATTATGATGATTTTATCGCGGTAGATCAAGTTTCATTTGAAATTAAGCATGGAGAGATCGTGGGTTTGCTGGGTCACAATGGTGCAGGTAAAACGACGCTGCTAAAAATGTTGACAGGCTACCTGGAACCCAGTAGCGGAGACATTATGATCGATTCGCTGGATATGGAAACAAAACGCCGGGATATTCAGCAGAAAATCGGTTATTTACCCGAAAATTGCCCTGTTTACCCTGAAATGACCATTATAGATTATTTGAATTATGTCGCCGAACTACATGGCGTAAATAAAGTGGAGCGGGATCAGGTCGTTTATCGCGCGATTGAACGTACAGCATTACAAGAAAAGGCCTGTCAAACTATCTCGACTTTGTCGCGCGGTTTTCGCCAACGTGTTGGTGTGGCACAAGCTATATTGCATGAGCCTGAAATTCTTATTTTAGATGAACCCACGAATGGTCTGGATCCTTCGCAAATTCAGCATATGCGTGAGTTGATTAAAGAGCTAGCAAAAAAAGCAACGGTGATTATCTCAACGCATATTATGCAGGAAGTGCAAGCAGTATGTGATCGGGTCATAATTATGCGTCGCGGTCAAAAAGTACTCGATGCCAAATTGGATGAACTGCAAAAAGCACAACGTTTACTCGTGACAGTGGATGCCAAACCAGAGGATTTTGCCGCAGTAACAACAAGCATCGCCGCTATTTCTTCAGTGAACCATCTTAATGAAAATAGGTCTTTACATTATTATGCATTGCAACTGAATGGCCAGGCTCAAAATGATCAGGTTGTGCCACAAATCGCCAAACAAATTATAAATAAAGGGTATCAATTACACGCCTTACATCAGGAGCAACGCGATTTGGAAAGGGTTTTCAAGGAAATTAATAACGATAAAGAAATCCATACTCCGCAGGGAGAGCAGTCTCATGAGTAATTCATTACCTATCGCTAGAAAAGAACTGGCCAGCTATTTTGCATCCCCTGCTGCATTTATATTTCTCGGGCTGTTTATGTTGGCGACTTTATTTATATTTTTCTGGGTAGAAACTTTCTTTGCACGTAATATTGCGGATGTTCGTCCGCTTTTCAACTGGATGCCCATACTGCTCATCTTTCTTTGTTCCGCCATTACCATGCGGATGTGGAGCGAGGAACGTCGTGCTGGTACCCTGGAGTTTTTATTAACTTCACCTGTGGCGACCTTACAATTTGTTTTAGGTAAATTTTTTGCGTGCTTGGGTTTAGTGGTATTGGCATTATTACTGACCTTACCTTTACCCCTGAGTGTTGCGTTATTAGGCCCGTTAGATTGGGGGCCGGTGTTGGGAGCCTATGTTGCAACGTTATGTTTAGCGGCAGCCTACATTGCCATTGGATTGTATATCAGTGCCCGGAGTGATAACCAGATTGTGAGTTTAATGCTCACGGTACTTATTTGTGGTGTATTTTATTTGATTGGCTCAGAAGGATTAATCCATCTTTTGAGTTCTCCGCTAGCCGAGTATTTCAAATTATTTGGCAGTGGCAGTCGCTTTGAATCCATTACCCGTGGTGTGCTTGATCTGCGAGATATCTATTATTATCTCAGTATTGTCGGTGTGTTTTTAAGTCTAAATGTATATTCTGTTGAAAAATTGCGCTGGGCAAGCCAAAAAAAAGAGGGCGCGCAACGTCACTGGCGTTGGTTAACGGGTTTGTTTGTCGTTAACTTTCTTTTTAGCAATATCTGGATGCAGCAGCTCAATGGCTTTCGTGCAGATATTACCGAAGGACGCATATATTCTATATCAGAAGCAACGGATAATTATCTGGCGCAACTTCAGGAGCCTTTGCTTATTCGAGGTTACTTTAGTCCTCAAACTCACCCTTTATTAGCCCCATTGGGGCCGCAAATACGAGACTTAATCAAGGAATATGAAGTGGCCGCTCAAGGAAAGGTTCGGGTCGAATTTGTTGACCCTCTGGAGAACCCGGAGTTGGAAAAAGAAGCCGGTGAAAAGTTTGGTATCCAACCCATTGCTTTTCAAACCGCTGATAAATATCAATCCGCTTTGGTGAACTCTTATTTCGATATTTTAATTCAATATGGAGATCAGTATGAGGTGCTGGGTTTCCGGGATTTGATCGATATCAAAGCGATGAGTGAAACAGAAGTTGAAGTGCAATTGCGTAATCCTGAATACGACATCACCAGCGCGATTAAAAAAGTATTGTATGCCTATCAAGGTTCGGGAGATTTATTCTTGAATATTCGCAAGCCTGTGACCTTTAATGCTTTTATCTCGACACAGGACAAACTTCCTGAGCAGCTACAAGTATTACATGCCGCAGTGAATGAAACAGTTCAGGAAATTGCCATTGAATCAGGCGGTGTTTTTCGTGTAGAAACAATAGATCCTGATGCCAATGGTGGCGGTGTAGCAGAACAATTGAAAAATGAATATGGTTTTCGCCCGATGAGCGCCAGTCTTTTTGACAGCAATACTTTCTGGTTTTATATGGTGCTAAGTGATGGAGAACAAACAATTCAAGTTCCTCTTCCTGAGGATTTGTCCGCCAGTGGTGTGAAAAGAGGGATAGAAGCGGCGCTTAAACGTTTTTCCAGCGGGTTTCTTAAAACCGTTGCTTTCTCTGCGCCGACCCGTACCCCGCCTATGCCACAATTTGGTCTTGCTGGTGGCGGTATGAGTTTTTCTATGTTAGAGGAGCAACTTAGACAAAGTGTTAGTTTGAGTCCCGCTAATCTTAAACAGGGCCATGTGCCAGAGGACGCTGACTTACTCATGGTCGTAGCACCTAAGGAAATGGATGATAAACAGTTGTTTGCGATGGATCAATTTTTGATGAGAGGCGGCACAGTTGTGATTGCAGCCTCTGCTTTCGATGTTAATTTACAAGGCCAGTTTTCGGTAACAGAAAAACAAAGTGGCCTCGAAGGCTGGTTGCAACACCAGGGTATTAGCCTGGAAAAGAAAATGGTAATGGATTTGCAAAACAGCGCATTCCCTGTACCTATGCAACGTGATCTGGGCGGTTTTATGGTGCAGGAAGTTCAGTTAGTTGACTATCCCTATTTTGTCGATATCCGAGATAGCGGGATGAACTCAGAGGTGGGTTTGACTGCGGGCATTCCACAACTGACTTTAAACTGGGCATCCCCTATTGTTATTGACGAGAGTAAAAACAGTCAGCGTAAAATAACACGGCTACTCGAGAGTTCAGAGCGATCATGGACTTCGGAAAGTACCCAAGTGCAACCTGATTTTCAGCGTTATGAATTATTAGGTTTTCCTGAAGGTACAGACCAAAAACGTAGTCTCGTAGCCGCTGCGGTAGCAGGGGAATTTGTTTCCTATTTTAAAGATAAGCCTTCTCCTTTGTTAAACATTGAAGAAACAAAAAATGAAGAATCAGAGGAGGGCGCAGAGACAGAAGGGGAATCTGATACGGAGAACAAAAAAGTAGCTTTTAATCGCGTGATTGACAAATCACCCGCATCAGCTCAAATTATTTTGTATGGTTCAGAAACGTTTCTTTCTGACAGTGTGATTGACTTGGCTTCCAGTGTCGGGGGTAACCTTTACAGTAATCCCCTTATCCTGATGGAAAATACGGTAGATTGGGCGCTGGAAGACGAGGGTTTGTTAAGTATCCGCAGTCGCGATCATTTTGCCCGTACATTAAACCCTATAGATAAAAATGGACAGCTATTTTGGGAGTATCTTAACTATGTGTTGGGCGGCATGGCCTTGTTGCTGCTATGGTTGGGCCAACGACTGTTAAGAAAAAAGGCACAAGCTCGTTATCAACGTGTTTTACGTTTTGGAGATTAATCATGGTCTGTTTTTTTGAAATCACCCTCAATACAAACGACAATCACGGTAGTCTTAAATTATGAATAAAACAATTCGTCTTCTCGGTGTTCTTTTCATAGTCCAGTTAATTGTTGTCGCAGCATTGCTATTGCAACAAAATGAGCCACAAGACAAAGCCAGCAAACAAGCTTTGTTAGGTCTTGTACCGAGCATACAAGGTCAAATAGATAAAATCGTCATCTCTGGTGAAGATAAAACGCTGACATTGACACGCCCAGATGCCGAGTGGATATTGCCCGACTATTATGACTTCCCTGTGGCCAAGAATCGGGTTTCCACACTCATCCAGAAACTAGCCGATTTTAAAGAAGGGTGGCCCGTTGCAACCACAGCGGCGGCGGCAAAACGTTTCAAAGTCAGTGATGATGATTTTGAGCGTAAGCTTGAGTTATATCAAGGAGAAACCTTACTTGAAACACTTTACGTTGGCAGCTCTCCAGGCTTTCGTAAAGTTCATGTCCGCAAACCGGATGACAGCAATATTTATGATGTCGCCTTCAGTGCTTTCGATGCCTCGATCAAGATAGCAGATTGGCGTGATACTTCATTATTAAAACTGGAAGAAAAGGACATTAGAAAAATCAGTACGCCGGGTTTTAGCCTGGCTAAGGAAGGGGACGTGTTTGTTCTGGACGGACTTGCTGAGGGCGAAACCATAGCACAAACAACCGTAGCCGACTATGTGCAAAATTTGGCGGCACTCAATACCGTCACCGTACTGGGTAAAGAAGCCAGCGCCATATTCAATCAGGAAAACCCCTTATTATTACTTACTGTTGAAAATCAATCCGCAACGTTAGAGTATCGGTTATCGAGATCCTCTGAAGGTCAATATATTTTAAAACGATCCGACCTGCCCTTTTTCTTTACGTTACATGATGCCATCGCCAAATCATTGATCGTGAGTGACAAAAAGCACTTCTTAATACCGTCAGAAGAAGTGGAAACGGCTAAAAAACGACCTATAGAAAAAGAAACACCCGCTGAAGTGGAAATGCCTGCGGAAGTCGTAGAAGAAATACCCTCTGAAGTGGAAATGCCTGAGGAAGTCGTAGAAGAAATACCCTCTGAAGTGGAAATGCCTGAGGAAGTCGTAGAAGAAATACCCGCTGAAGTGGAAATGCCTGCGGAAGTCGTAGAGGAAACACCCGCTGAGGTGGAAATGTTAGAATAAAATATGCCCGCTGTAAGCGGCGGGGAATAGAACCCCAAGGGATTCAATCAGGAAAACCCCTTGTTATTACTTTCAGTCCGCAATCTTTGACTATCGATTATTCAGATTTTCTGAGGGCCATAATGTCGGGGTATTGATCGCTATTCGGGACAAAAAATTTCTTTCAAAGCCATGATTATTTTTTTGAAGGCGGGGTGGGAGAGGCTGTAGTAAACCTGTTTGCCTTCACGGTTATTGGTAAGAATGCCCTGGGCGCGCATTTTAGCCAGATGTTGAGATAGGTTGGATTGGTTGATGCCGGTAAGTTCTTGCAGCTCACCAACGTTTTTTTTACCCTCTAGCAAAACACAAAGAATGTGTAGACGGCGTTCATTGGCGATGCCTTTTAAAGCGTCTGCGGCGGCGATTATTTTATCTGGATCAATGTTGTCCATTCTTTTTTCCTGCTTTTCAAAGTCCGTAACGCAGAGCGATGTAGATATTGTCGTTGTATTCAAACTGTCCAAAAAAAGTATACGCTCGTTCACCATAAAAAATATTGGCTCCGAATTCGTAAGACCAGTAGTCGTTGACGCTGTAATGTACTTTAGGGCGTAGATAGTAATCGTTATCGGATGTTGAGTAACGCAAAAAAAGTGAGGTGGTGAGTTTTTGATTGAGTGCCAGCCAAGTAAGTCGACTGCTTACTTCATGGCGATTGGAGTTATTGATGTTGTTATTAGACAGGCGAGTACTATAGAGCTGTAAAGCCAGAGTTAGGTTGCTGATCAATTCATGTTCATAGCCCAGTAAGAGCCGTTGTTCGCTATTATTAATAAAGGGGTTGGTTCCGTTTGGATCGTCTTTTGAATCGTAAAACCCCCATTCGCCGTTGACAATGCCACCCAGCAGTGGGCCGCGCAGACTGGCACCGTAAACGTTGAGGCGTGGAAAAAGGGCGTTGCTGGTAACGGGGTTCGCACCCCCTGGGCTTTTCCAAAAACCGCGATAGCCATACAGAGCTATTTCGTAGGCGGCGATATGGCGGTAGAGGCGCAAGGCCAGTTCGTCGTCTTCAAACCACTGTTCTGGTTTTTCCACAGACACAATGGCCTCTGTTCCTGTAACTCGCTTCAAATTGGTGTTGTAATACGAGACCCGCTCACCATTGATATAACGATCAGCATCGAAGCGGGGCGTGTAGACCAGATCAAGGTTGGCCTGGTCGCTGAATAGCGAAAATTTCACAGCATCTGAGGGCGCCTTAAGATAGGCATCATCACGACCCATCAGGAAGGAGTTCCAATCTTTAGGAAAGAGATCATTAATGAAGATCAGATCCCCCGTGCCCCAGGTTAGCGTTTGACGACCTAGCCGAATGTCCAGATTTGACTGCGGTGAAAAGACGATATTGGCACTGCGCAGATCAAACCAACCTTGGCCGGTTTCTAATTTGACCCGACGCTGGGTTTCGATATTGTCATAAAGTAAATCGGCGGTAAAATAAGCCGTGATAAGCTTAAAATCACGCTCTACTGAGAGTTGAAAACGACCCTCAGTTAGAGGGCGTTGGGTTAAAAAATCTTGCTTATTGCGCCAAAAACCTACACGCGCCTCCCAAAAAGCGGTGGTTTGCCAGCTATCACTATTCTCTTCATCATCCCAAACATCATTGCTTTGTGGTAGCTCAGACAAAAGGCCAGAGGGAAGGTCAGGTTCTTCGGCTGAAGCAAGATCGACCCACAGCAGAGAAAATATGATGACTAAATATATAAGTCGCATTGGTGTTTTATCTCAATTGTTTCTTAGGTGCTTTGCGCAAGAAACGCTCGGTAAATAAGGAGTCATCTAAACCGATGTTATATTCCACTTTACGATAGGCCATGATGGTTTTGCTACCGGTGCGCAGATTTTCCATGCTGGCTTTTGTCACGGTTGGAAAACCTTGTATGGTATCCATCGCCAGGGCCTTAGCTTCACGATACTTTGTTCCTTTGTTATCAAAATATTCGACTTGGACTGGAATAAAACTGGTTTTATGAATGTACATTTTATAGTAATGAAACTCAACTGAAGCGGGATTTTTCGGTGTGTTTTTAATGATGTAGTAGTTTTTTGTGGTCTCTAACAATTCGTGTGTATCTTCGTTCAAACGACGACCTGATACATCTTCATAAAAAAAGTCAGAGCCGACGAAACTGGTACGTTTATCGGTTGCGGCGATACGTTTAACCAGATCAAGCGCGGGTAAATAGAGCCAGCGATCATCCTCTTTATCCAGATTTTTCCACACCAGAAAAGCCATTTTACTGACATCGGCAGGGCGCTGAAAATAAACATAAAATTTCTGCCCGCTCTCATAAGCACCGTCTTCAATTGCATCGCTTTTAGATTCGTCGAGCCGTAAAATAGTTAAACGTCGGCTGCGCTCACGGCCTTGGCTGTCGGTGATGGTCATCTTAACCTGAGCTCGACCATCCTGACCCTGATAGTAAATCGTTTTATTAGCACGTTGTACGATTTCCTCGACAGAAAGCGCGGCGCTGGTGATGCCCGAAAAAAACAGCAGAGTTAATAATAAAATATGCATGTAAAACTCCTTTTTTTAACGTTTTTTGCTTCATTAGCAATGCCCCATTCTTTATTTATTTACAGTTTTAAACAATCGTTTTTCCATCACCGTAATCATCGCAGGCAAGATTAGCAGAGAAGCAACGCCCGCTAAAATCAATATCGAAGCGATGAAGACACCGACGGTTTGATAAGGCACCAGGGGTGCGGCTAACAGCGGTAAAAATCCCACGCCCACCACAATCGCATTACGGGTGATAGCACGGGCGGGTTCTGCAAACATGGGGCTAATGCTGTCGCGCCAGTTGCCTGTCTCTTCAACGATTTGACGTGCACGAGCCAGGAAATGGATAGCGTAGTCGATGGCCAGCCCTAAACTCAGGGCGCTGAGTACGGCTACAGGCATATCATAATCTTTGCCGATGATGCCGATCACGCCATAGATTAACCCAACGGTAACGGTCAACGGTACCATGGCGAGCCCCCCCCAGAGAATAGAGCGGAAGAGGAAAATCATCATCAGCATAACAATAATAAAACTGCCTGCAAACGCTTTGGCCATACCCGCGACCATCTCATCTTGCCAAATAACGTTGATGTAGGTCAGGCCAAACCATTGCTGTTTTAGTGCAAATGGCGATGGGTTTTGGCTGATGTAGTGATCAAGCGCTTGGGCAACGGCAGCCATGTCTTGGTTGTCGCCGCTGGTGAGTTGTACCATGATGACGGCTTTGCGGTAGTCGGGAGTAACGAAATGCCATAAATCGTGAGGGCGATGGCTGTTTTGGTACGTCACCAAGGTTTGAGCCACCGCATTGGCGCTGTCAGGAATGCGGAATTGCGCCTCATTGCCAGACAGCAGTTCACGATGCACGGTTTTAACGATGTCGGCCATCGAGTTAGATTTACCGACGATATCTAGCGAAGCAAGATAATCTTGCAGTTGCACCATGTAATTTAATGCCTCGGGTTGTTTAAATATTTCATCTCTCTGACGCTCCTGATCCAGGAAAACCATAACGGCATCCCAAGCATCGTAGGTGTCATCTTCGCTATTATCTAATTCTGTTTCGACAAAACTTTGTACCGATTTTAGCAAAGCACTTCGGTTATTTTCCTGAAATTGTTCGATGCGTTGACGCACTTTATTAAAGACGTTGTTGGCGTTTTCAATTTCGTCCTCTACCGCGATTATTTGTTGCTTAGCAAGGCGTTTAATTAACGGTGAGACGATATTTTGATCCCCACTGGTTTCGCCGGGTTCTAGTTCTAGGTAGGCCATGTAAGTGCCACCAAAGTGTTCGTTAAGCACTTTATCTGCCACACGAATGGGGTGCTCGCTATCGAACCATTTAATAGGGTTGTCGTTGATGTTAATTTGGCTGATGCCATAGACCGCCACAAATACTGCCGCTACCGTACTCATCAACACCAAGCGGGCGTGACGATAGGTTTGTTGGCCTATAACATTGAGCCATCGGGACATGGGCGTAGTGGCCTGCTCGTTACTGTCTGCTTTGACCTTGTGGCCAAAGTCGGCCAATTTCTCTTCAGGCATCAGCATGATGAAAGCCGGGATGAAGGTGATGGTCCAAAACCAAGCGAGAAAAACCCCCAGGGAGATAAATAACCCAAACACTTGCACGGGGGGGATAGGAGTGAGTGCCAATGAAGCGAACCCCGCCATGGTGGTCAGTGTGGTGAAAAGCATGGGTTTATAAAGATGGCGCATGACCACCAATATCGCTTTGCGCCGATTCTGATGTTTGGGGTATTCATCAAAAAAGTCCGACAGAATATGAATGGCATCGAGCACCGCGATGGGCATGATAAAGATCGGAATCATCGAACTCATAATGTGAACCGTGTTGCCACTAATGATCAGGGCACCCATGGCGGAGAGGGAACAGACCATGGCCACGATCATGGGCGAAACCACCAGGAGTAACTTCTTAAAAAAGAACCACAGCAGTAGAAAAATCACCAACATCGCCAACGGTGCAGAGATCGCCATCTGAATAAACATCTCAACCCCAAAAGTATCTTCCGCTACGGGCAAGCCGGTGATGTGAAACTGATCCGCCGATGCAGGCCAGCTCGCAATTTTTCCCAGCAAGGCTTCTCGCACATCGTAACTGTAGTGCTTTTCGGTTAAAGGCAAGTAGAGCGCCAGAGCTTTGCCGTCGTTACTCACCAGGGTATCGTTAAGCAGCGGAATGCGCAGCGCTTGATCACGAATGGCTAAAGCTTCGGCCTTGGTAGTGGGTGGTTTTTCCATCAACCAGCTAAAATTAACAATACCAGGGCCGCCCTGTTCCATATTATCGACCGTAGAGGGGGCGAGCATGTCCACCTCAATAACGCCTCCTTGCTTGCCTGGATTTTCTGGATCAGGCCAAGTGAGGGTCTTGGCAAATTCGGTGAGTTCATATACCCGTTGAAGTGATTCGGGGTTGAATACGCCGTTGGGGTGCGCCTCGTTAATCACCCCTACAACCACCATATCACTCAGTGAAAAAGTGCGTTTCATCTCGTTGTGAAAGACTCGCACCGGGGCATCTTCCGCCAGCATGTTTTCAGGGTCCGTATCCACTGCCAGCGGGTTGAGAGAGTTAAACGTCGCAGGCCAAAGACTGGGCAGCAAAGCCAGCATAATCAATAGAAGAGTAGAAAGCCCCATGGCCCAACTAATCACTTTGGGGTGGTTGACTGAATATTGAATTAAGATGTTGTTTTTATCTTGACTACTCATGGTTGCCTCGGCAAGGATAAGGAAATAACTTGCATTTCATATTAACATATGCAAATATTAAAACAAGAGAGTATTTGTCGTTTGAATTGTATAACGATAGCTTACAACATAGGAGATAACCTAATGAATATTGATCGAATTGTGCTCGCTTTTGCAGGCACGGTCATATTGACCAGTTTGGCTTTGAGCCTCTGGCATTCCCCCAATTGGCTATGGTTAGCCGCATTTGTTGGAGCCAATATGTTACAAGCCGCTTTTACCGGGTTTTGTCCTCTGGCTAAAATTCTTAAAGCTTTGGGTAAAAAGTCCGGAGCTGCGTTTAGTTAATAACTTTGGAGATATTTAATGCGAATCATGAAAACGATAGGGTGGGTAGTCATTGTGCTGTTATTAGCCGGGTCTGCGGGTTGTTCGCAAGGTGAACCCGAGGGAGCCTGGAAAATAATCAATAACGGTGCTTTATTGGTCGATGTACGCAGCCTTGCGGAATTTAACGAAGGACATTTGCCTGGAGCAACGTTAATTCCTGTGGACGAAGTTGCCCATCGTATCGCCGAATTTGGTGAGGATAAAGAGCGTCAAATAGTCGTGTATTGCAAGCGCGGCGCACGAGCAGACAAGGCTGAACGTGTTTTGAGAGAAAATGGTTTTAGCAATGTACTAAATGCGGGTGGTTACAGTGACTTAATGGCGGCTAAGCCTTAATAAAAAACTGCGTGTGCTTGAAGCATCAGACCATATTAGCGAGGACATTCTCGGTGGCCGACGTCGTTAAAACCGTGCATCGTGAACGGCTGTCTGGCAATGAGGCGCAATTCCGCATTCCTGACAGCACCGATACGGTGGCTTAAACCTTGGTGACGTACCAATCTTTAAGCGTTATCTCTTTCTAACAGGTATGTCCGATATTGTCATTTATCGGACATATAAGACCAGAC
>VAPM010068481.1_pt1 | contig 16642 bp, 13 predicted proteins | sample 3395091 | NCBI WGS metagenome assembly VAPM01 (sample SAMN08290445, study PRJNA428436) | hydrothermal vent metagenome | isolation source: Deep-sea hydrothermal vent chimney 3 | place: Pacific Ocean: Juan De Fuca Ridge | reverse complement strand
GGTAGATAAATTTATTAAAGAATTAGGGCTTGTTCCAAGTTATGAAGAAAAATTAAAGATTTCCAAAAAGAATCTTCCGCAAGAAGAACGAGAATTAGTAATATTAAGTAATTAGATTTATAAAAAGTATATGATTCATCCTTCAAAAGAAAGAACTTTAGTTATTCTTAAACCTGATGCTGTTCAACGAGGTTTAATTGGAGAAACAATCAAGCGTTTTGAAAATACAGGACTAAAATTAGTTGCCTTAAAAATTATTTTAGCAACTGAGAAACAACTTTGGGAACATTATAGCAAAGACAATGACTGGTTTTTAAAAAAAGGGCAACGAATTATTCAAGAAAGAAAATCTGCTGGCTTATCAACAGAAAAATCAGCTTTGGAATATGGTAAAGATATTATTCGGGCTTTAATTAAATTTATGACTGCTGGGCCAGTAGTTCCTATGATTTGGGAAGGTAATCAAGCAGTCGGAATAGTTAAAAAATTAGTTGGCTCTACAGAACCATTATCTTCTGATGGCGGAACCATTCGTGGTGATTACACTTTAGATTCTTATGCCTTGGCTAGCATTGATAGTCGTGCAGTGCGTAATTTAGTTCATTGTTCTGATCCAGTTATCGATGCGAAGCGAGAAATACCACTTTGGTTTACTAGTGAAGAAATTATAAAATATCGTTTAATTAATGAACAAATTCTTTATGATGTTAATTTAGATGGTATTAAAGAATAATTTATGTCCGAAGAAGACCGCCGAAAAAGGATTTTAATTATGAAAATTGGCGTCAGTGTTTTAACTGTAGCTATCTTGTTTTTTTGGATTTTTAATCTTAAAAATAATTGGCGCAGTGAACAACAATCTACGGCTAATCAACAAAACTCTTTAAAAAGTTTTACTAGTAATTTCAATAAAGCCGTTCAGAATATTCAAGGGCAACTTAATAAGAACAAACAAATCCAAAATAATTTATCAACGACGAGCACGTCAACTTTATTAACACCAATAGTACCGAGTAAGAATTCTAATGCCACGATTTCTTCGTCAACAGTTTCACAGATAGTTAGCAGTTCTACTTTAAAAAATATTCCTGCTCAACTTGTTACTAAGCATTCTCCCCCCATAATTTCCTCATCAACATCAACTTCTCGAGGTAATATTCGTTGCCCCCAATATATAAATTGTATGCCGACCTATGGTCAAGCGGCTCGCTCTTGCCAAATCCCCACTGGTTGTGAAAATATAACTCAACTTGTTTATTAAATTTTATATGTCTAAATCCATTTCTAAATCTAAAGCAGATAATCAAGAAAAAGATAATCAAGATAATTCCGAAGAACAAACACCAGCAACTGATGATTTTTCTTCTGGTTTTAATAAAACACATAATTCTCGTGAAAAAACTGCCTATGGTTTAGTAGAAAAACAACCAGTAGTGGAAGAAATGAGTAAATCTTATTTAGAGTATGCCATGAGTGTTATTATCTCTCGCGCTTTACCAGATGTGCGGGACGGCTTAAAGCCTGTCCATCGCCGTATTTTATATGCCATGTGGAGTATTGGTTTAAAAGCTAGTGCAAAATTTCGTAAATCCGCTACGGTGGTTGGAGAAGTTCTGGGTAAGTATCATCCTCATGGAGATACTGCTGTTTATGATTCTATGGTTCGTCTCGCTCAAGATTTTTCAATGCGTTATCCTTTAGTTCATGGTCAAGGAAATTTTGGTTCAATGGATGGTGATCGGGCTGCGGCGATGCGTTATACGGAAGCGAAACTATCAAGTATTGCTGAAGAGATGTTATTTGATATTGATAAAGAAACGGTTGATTTTATTCCTAATTATGATGGTAGTCATCAAGAGCCAAGCTTGTTACCAGCAAAACTTCCTAATCTATTATTAAATGGTACAATGGGGATTGCGGTTGGGATGTCTACTAATATTCCCCCTCATAATTTGCGAGAATTAGCTGGCGCCATTGATTATTTGATTAGTAATCCTGAAGCGAGTGTTGAAGATTTAATGAAATTTGTAAAGGGACCAGATTTTCCAACTGGAGGAATTATTTATGATCAAAAAGAAATTCTAACTGCTTATGCCACGGGACGTGGTGGTGTAGTTGTTCGCGGACGAGCAATAGTAGAAGAAGAAAAATCGGGTGGTTTTAAAATTATTATTTCGGAAATTCCCTATCAGGTTAATAAAGCTGATTTAGTAGAAAAAATTGCTACTTTAGTTAAAGATAAGAAAATTCAGGGGATTAAAGCTCTTCGTGATGAGTCTGATAAAGATGGTATTCGCATTGTGATGGAATTAAAAAAAGATTCTTATCCCAAAAAGATTTTAAATAGTTTATATAAGCACACTTCTTTACAAATTACTTTTCATTTCAATATGTTAGCCTTAGTTGATCAGATTCAACCCAAGGTTCTAACTCTAAAGATGATTTTAGCTGAGTATATTAAGCATCGGGAATTAGTTGTGCGTCGACGTATTCAATTTGAATTAACTAAAGCTCAAGATCGTGCTCATATTTTAGAGGGTTTAAGTATTGCTTTAAAGCACATTGATCAAGTTATTAAAACTATTAAAGCTTCTAAAGATAAAGAGGTGGCTCGGGTTAATTTAATTAAGAAATTTAAATTATCGGAAAAACAAGCCGTGGCTATTCTTGAAATGCGTTTACAAAGCTTAGCGAGTTTGGAACAATTAAAGATTGAAGAAGAACTTCAGGAAAAACGGAAGTTAATTATTAAATTAAAAGCCATTTTAAAGTCAATCGTTAAAATTAGGAAGATTGTTAAAGACGAATTACAAGCTTTAACGGATAAATATGGCGATGAACGACGTACGGAAGTAGTTCCACATGGTATTAAAGAATTTAAAATTGAAGATTTAGTACCTAATGAAGAAACCGTAGTAATGATGACCCGAGATGGTTATATTAAAAGACTGGAACCAGATACTTTCAAAGTTCAAGCTCGAGGCGGAAAAGGAGTTATGGGTTTAACCACCAAAGAGGAAGATATGGTAGAATTTATGTTTAGTTCTCAAACCCATAATGACGTTTTATTCTTTACCACCAAGGGACGCGTCTTTCAATTAAAAATTTATGAAATTCCAGTTGCTTCACGAATTGCCAAGGGGACGCCAGTGGTCAATTTTTTACAACTAATTGGTGGTGAACAAATTTCTTCAATTTTGCCACTAGATAAAACAATTTTTAGTAAATATCTGTTTTTTGCCACGGAAAAAGGTTTAGTTAAAAAAGTAGAACTAAGTGCTTTTGCAAAAGTTCGTCGCAGTGGCTTAATAGCAATTAAAATTAAAAACGATGATAAATTAATTCGGGTGAAACCAACTTCTGGTACTGATCAGATCCAATTAATAAGTGCTCAAGGGCAAGCCATTCGCTTTAAAGAAACCGATGTTCGTAGTATGGGGCGCGGAGCATCTGGAGTGCGTGGGATTAGATTACATAAAGAAGATTTAGTGATTGGTATGGGAGTAGCTAAAATCGATAAAAAACAAAAAAGGAATTATCAGATTTTGACAATTATGGCCCATGGTTTTGGTAAACGAACAACTCTCAGTGCTTATAAGATTCAGGGGCGAGGTGGTAGTGGGCTTAAAACTGCTAAAGTAACTGCTAAAACCGGGGATATTACTAAAGCTTTTTTAGTCAATACGGATTTAATGAAAGACCATGATTTGATTGTTATCTCGGAAAATGGCCAAGTTATCAGAACCCCCTTCAAATCAGTTAGCGTGCTGGGACGTGACACTCAAGGAGTGAAGATTATGCGTTTTAAAGATCCTCAAGATAAAGTGGCGGGAGTAACCTGGGTTTAGTATAAAACCATTTTTAACATATCTATCAAAATCCTATTAAAGTATGGGATTTTTTAGTACTAAAAAGCTGAGAAACATTTTAATGCTAATTCAAGAATATTTAATTATTGTAGAGATTTTTTTGGGTTTCTACATCGGTGTTTGGATATTCTTCATTGGCGGAATTGTTCAGATTGTTGAGGGTATCAAACCCTCTCCAGTTGTGCCTTGGAATATCTTAGAAGGAATTTTAAGAATGGTATTAGCTTTAATTGCGGGAGTAGTCTCTGCATTATTGTTGATATTTCCGGGTTGGCAAATGTTTTCTGCTCAGCCCAAAATAAAAAAATAATAAAAAAGCTACATATTAGCCCCCAGATTAAATTTAGTTCGGGGCTTTTATTTTATTCATTTTCTGTAAAATTAGCCTATTCAAAACAATCTTTTTCAATTTACTTGAACCCAGCTGGCCTGGATGTTTAATAAAAATTATTATTTAAATAAATTTTTTATCATAGCGAATAAAAAAAAGTTAAAAATCACACTTACTTATCACCGTAGTTATCCTCTATAAAAAAAATAAAAATTATACTATAATGATATAGTATGAATATAATTGTAATTTCATTTTTATTAATTTTGATTGTTATCGCTCTTGGGGTCGTGTTGTTTTTATTATTAAGAAAACAAGATGATGGTAGTGATAAAAAGATTGATTTAGTTTCCGAACGTCTCATTCAGCAATCTGAAAAGTTAAATCAATTGTCTCAACAGAATAATCAATTACGACAGGAATTAGACAAGAAACTAACAGAAACCCATCGCCTTAACCAAGAGCAATTTGGACAAACAACTAAAATTGTTCAAAATATTACTTCTCAATCAGCAAGGTTAATTTCTGAGGTTACTGAGAAATTAACTAAATTAGATGAAACTAATAAACAGGTAGTGAATTTTTCGGCTCAACTTCAAAGTTTACAAGATATCTTAAAAAATCCTAAACAGCGTGGAGTGTTAGGAGAATATTTTTTAGAAGAAACTTTAAAAAATGTTTTACCGCCAAAATCTTATCAAATGCAATATCCTTTTAAAGACGGAACAATTGTTGACGCTGTGGTCTTTGTGAAAGATAAGATTATTCCAGTTGATGCTAAATTTTCTTTAGAAAATTATGAAAAACTAATTAATGTAGTTGATCCTGAGCTCCGCAAAAAACTAGAAGTTCAGTTTAAGCAAGACTTGAAAAATCGTATTGATGAAACTGCTAAATATGTTAAGCCTGCGGAAAATACACTGGAGTTTGCTTTTATGTTTATTCCTTCGGAAGCTATTTATTATGATTTATTGGTCAATTCAGTCGGCAATGTCAAAGTTAATACTCGAGATTTAATTGAATATGCTTTTCGTGATAAGAAAGTAATTATCGTTTCTCCTACTTCATTTTTAGCTTATCTCCAAACTGTTCTACAAGGCTTAAAAGCGATGCAGATTGAAGAAAAAGCGCAAGAGATTCGGAAGAATATTGAAAAATTGCAAAGACATATTGGGAGTTATGACGAGTTTATGAAAAAATTAGGGAATTCAATGTCGACGACGGTTAATCACTATAATAATGCTTATGCGGAATTTAAAAAGATTGACAAGGATGTTACTAAAATTACTGATTCGAAGAGTAAGATTAAGACTTTAAAAATTGATCGCCCTCAAAACAATCAATAAATTTAATGTTTCAAGAAGATTTAAAAACAAATCGCTCATTACGAACAGAAATTTTGAAGATGATTATTTTTTTTGATTTGTTTAATTCGCCGTTAACAAGTTATGAAATTTGGCAGCACTTTAATCAGCAGTACAAATTTAAAACTATTCAACAGATTTTAAAGCAAGAAACGGAAAATTTTAATTCCACTGAAGAATTATCAGCTCAAAGAATAATTCAAGAAAAAAATGGTTTTTATTTTTTAACTGGACGTGAGGAGATTATTATTATTCGTCGTCAACGCTATAACTATTTTTATCGAAAGTTGAAAATTGCTCGCCGTTTTACTCGTTTCTTTAGTTATTTACCGTTTGTGCAGGTAGTCGCTTTGGCCAATATGCTGGGTAGTTATAATTTACGAGATGGTAGCGATATTGATTTTTTTATTATTACTGCCCCCAAAAGAATCTGGTTGAGTCGTTTGTATTGTACGGGCTTGGCTAAACTCCTTAACAGTCGTCCTAATCAACGAACTAAAAAAGACCGAATTTGTTTAAGCTTTTATCTCTCTGAAGAACATTTAAATTTGGAAGATTTGCATTTAACAGCAGTAGACCCTTATTTTGATTATTGGCAATCTGGTTTGTTCCTATTATTTAATAGGTCGGAAGTCTATCAACAATTTTTACAGAGTAAATCAAAAAATCTTGAGAAGAAAGAAATTAATAGTTTAAAACTTACCGCAACTAGACAGCAAACAGTTTTAGATTATTTAGAACAAGGAGCAAAAAAATTACAATTTTTAATAATGCCTAAGAATTTAAAATTACTTATGAATAATTCTGACGGTGTCGTGGTTAATGATCAAGTGTTAAAATTTTATCAACACGATCGTCGTCAAGAATTTGCTAGTCGTTATGCCCACAAAATTCAACAACTTTTGGAGACGCGTGATTGAATATTCTTTTTATCTTTTTGTTTTCATTTTCCCCTGGCAAACAAAAATAATTTTACGACCCGCTCCAACTAATTTTACAGAAATTAGTCTTTACCTCAGTCACTTGTTACTGGCAATAATTTTGATTGTGTTTTTTATTTATAGATTACGCTCTACCCAGAAGAATCAGAAGATTACGGCTTTATGGGGGAGTTTGTTTGCCTTAGAAATAATAATTCTAGCTTCTTTTTTCTGGGCGCCTGATCAATTATTGGCTTTTTATTATTATGTCTTATTTTTAATGGGTATCGGTTTATTTTATTTGCTACGTGCGGAAAGTTCTCCAGTCCATTATCAAAAGAGTCTTCTTAATAAAACTAAAATTGTTTATCTCTTCTTAAGTAGTATTTTTTTACAAGCTATTCTGGGGATTTATCAATTTTTATCTCAACAAACTCCTGTTTCTAAATATTTAGGTTTAGCACTTCATAATTCTAATGCCGTTGGCACAGCGGTCATTGAAACTAGCTCGGGACGTTGGTTACGAGCCTATGGTGGTATGGACCATCCCAATATCTTGGGAGGCGTCTTGGCTTTAACTTTAATTGTTGTTGCTTATTTATTGATTAAAAAAAAGGTTATTCATTCTAAACAGGAGATTGGCGAATCTTTAGCTTTATTTGTTTTTTATTTTGTCGCTCTCTTTGCCTTGTTTTTTACTTTTTCACGAGCCGCCTGGCTCGCCCTTGCTCTAGCCTTCATCACTCTTTTAATTGCTTTAATTATTAAAAAAGATTTTTGGGCTCTCGGACGATTTCTCGCTTTAATGTTCTTCTCGGTGGTAATGATTTTTATTGTTGCTTATCCCTATCGGAATTTAGTAGCAGTACGGATTCAGGATCAAACTCGCTTAGAACAGAAATCACTCCAACAACGAGAGACTTATCTCTTTCAAGCAAAAAATATTATTAGTAATCATTGGGCGGTTGGCGTCGGGATTGGCAATTATACTACGGTTTTAAAACAGGAGAGTAAAAGTCCTCATAATATTTGGTTTTATCAGCCAGTTCATAACGTCTTTTTACTATTGTGGGCAGAGAGTGGTCTGTTTGCTTTAATATTCTTTTTAAGTTTTCTGGTTTTGTTAAAAAAAGATCGTCGAACCGTATTGGCGGGGACAATCTTTGTCGCTTTGTTGACTTTAATGCTCTTTGATCACTGGTTATTAAGTTTGCCTTTCGGTTTATTATTTTTATTTTTAGTTCTTGGGCTCTTGTGAGTTTTTACTTTGATTTGATAATTTTTTTGTAGGAATAATAAATCACTTTCTAGATTTATAAAAGTTTTTTCTAGTTCAAGATAATTTTTTGAATTATTTTTTTGAAGTTGTTGGCGCAATAAGCTGAGAATAGTGGCAATACTGCCAAAGTAGTCATCACTATTAACATGAAATTTAGTGCCAGCTTCGTCTTTAACTAATCGAGTCTGAGAAGTAATTTTGTATTTTTTAGACATGGGTAATAACTAACTTTAAAACATAAACTGAATAACTGATTTAATTTTATTAGTTTAATTAGATAATACTAATAAAGCGATTTTTTCCAATAATCAGATGATCCAGAATTTCAATATCTAAAATTTGTCCCGCTTTAATCAGTTTATTAGTAATTTCTATATCAGCTCTGGTAGCTTTTAAAATTCCTGAGGGATGATTATGAGCAATAATTATAGCGGCGGCAGAATATTCTAAAGCCGGACTAAAAACTTCACGAGGTTGGACTAAACTGGCGTCTAAAGTCCCCAAGGAGATCACTTCATCGTGGATTAATTGGTAATGAGTATTTAAATATAAGCCCCGAAATTGCTCTTTTTTGAGATTAGTCATTTCTTTTAATAGCTTGAAGGCTTGATTGGCGGTTCTGATACTTGTTAAACTTCCCGGTTTCTTTTGATAAAATCGTCGTCCGAGTTCAAAACAGGCGACAATTTGGCAAGCTTTGTTAAGCGGAATTTTTAAATCTTTTTCAATAATACTGGGATCCTTTTGGTAAGCAATTCCTTTATCTCCATATTCACGTAATACACGGTTAGCCATAGAAAGTACTTCTTCTTTTCTAGTTCCCACGCCAAGAACCACCGCCAAGAGCTCCGCAGAACTTAAAGCGTTTACACCGTTATTGATGATCTTTTCACGAGGTTTTTCTTCATCGGGTAAATCTCGAAGACGTAATATTTTATATTGTTTGCCGTGGTTTAAAACAAAACTATGATCGTTAATTTTATAAGACATAGAAATAAATCATTATCCAAAACTAAATATTTTGTTCTCCTTTAAATTATATCAAAGATATGGTAAATTTAACATATCTTATTAAACATCAATTTAAATTTCAATCTTGAAATTTAATTTAACAATACAAAAATGAATAAATATAAAATTAAAACTTTAAGTAATCAAGCCCCATTAATTACTGTTCCCTTAAAAAGCTCAACAACAGCGACCGTTTTGGTAATTTTTAAAACTGGTTCTAAATATGAAAATCGAGAAAATAATGGTTTATCGCATTTTGTCGAACATATGTTTTTTAAAGGGACGAAACGCTATCCCAACACTTTAGCTTTATCTAGTGCTTTAGATTCTTTGGGTGGAGAATATAATGCCTTTACTTCTAAAGAATATACCGGTTATTGGATAAAAGTTGCTTCGTCAAAATTAACAGTTGCTCTGGGTATTATTAACGATATGTTATTAAATTCTAAGTTTGATTCTCAAGAAATAGAACGAGAAAAAGGGGTAATTATTGAAGAATTAAACATGTATGAAGATAATCCCTTGATGCATATTGAAGATGTTTTTGAAACTTGTTTATATGGAGACAGCCCAGCGGGCTGGGATACAATTGGCACGAAAAAGAATATTAGGAGTTTTCGGCGAGAAGATTTTATCAATTATGTCAAAACTCAGTATGGTGCTCGCAGTATGTTTTTAATTATTACTGGCAAAATTAATCAGACCGCTGAAAACCGAGCTTCATTGTTATTTTCTAAATTTCCAGACAATCTTTGGCAGAATAAATTAGCGGTGCGTGAAAAACAATTTAAGCCCCAATTAAAAATTGTTCACAAAAAGACCGATCAAACTAACCTCTCTCTTGGTGTGCGAACTTATTCCGCTAATCACGCTCAAGCCCTTAAAGTTAAATTATTATCAGTGATTCTGGGTGGATCCATGAGTTCGCGTTTGTTTATTAATCTTCGTGAACGTCATGGTCTGGCTTACTATGTGCGTACCAGCTCCGAGGTTTACACTGATTCTGGTTATTTAACTACTCAAGCTGGAGTTCCTGCTGCTAAAGTGAAAGAGGCCGTAAAAATTATTTTAACAGAATATAAAAAAATTACCCAAACGTTAATAAGTGACTCTGAATTGCGACGGGCAAAAGATCTTTTACAAGGTCGCTCTCTCCTCCAAATGGAAGCCACTGATAATCTAGCAATTTGGTATGCTCACCAAGCTATTTTTCATCAACATTTGCTTAGTCCCCAAGAATTTTTACGTCGAATAAAAAAGATTACAGCGGTGGAATTACGAAATACTGCCAAAAAAATATTTGTTAATAAAGGTTTAAATTTGGCAATCATTGGTCAGACTTCAGAGCAACAAATTAAAAATATTCTTAAATTCTAATCTTGTTTTTAATTAAAATTTCATTTCTTTATGTCTAATGATTTTCTGAAAAAATTAAATACCGCCCAAAAAAAAGCCGTTCTTCATGATCGGGGTCCATTATTAATTGTCGCAGGAGCAGGAACGGGAAAAACGACGGTGTTAATTAATCGTTTAGCGTATCTAATTATTGAGAAGAAGGTCAAAATGGATGAAATTCTCTTACTAACTTTTACCGAGAAGGCGGCCGCTGAAATGTCTGGACGGGCTGATGAAATCTTACCTTATGGTTATTTAGATTTATGGATTAATACTTTTCATGGTTTTGGTGAGCGTATTTTACGGGAATTTGGTTTAGATATTGGTTTAAATGCTAGTTTTAAATTACTGACGCAGACTGAACAGTGGGTTTTAATTAAAAAAAATCTTGATCGTTTTCAATTAGATTATTATCGCCCTCTGGGCAATCCAACTAGATTTATTACAGAATTAATTCATCATTTTTCACGTTTGAAAGATGAAAATATTTCTTCTGAGGAATATTTAAAATATGCCCAACAAAAAGAAAAAGGAGATGAACAAAAACGAGTTTTGGAGTTGGCCACCGCTTATCAAACTTATAACCAATTATTGTTACAAAATAATTTTTTAGATTTTGGCGATTTGTTAGTTTATACTTTAAAATTATTTCAACAGCGTCCACAGATTCTTAAGTTTTATCGCCAACAGTTTAAATATCTCATGGTTGATGAATTCCAGGATACTAATTGGGTCCAGTATGAGTTAATTAAATTACTAGCTAAACCCGCTAACAATCTAGTGGTTGTGGGTGATGACGATCAAGCAATCTATAAATTTCGTGGAGCTTCATTATCTAATATTATGCAGTTTAAGGATGATTATCCGCAAGCTTCAGAAATTGTTTTAACAGATAATTATCGTTCACGCCAAGAAATTTTAGATCAAGCTTATCACTTTATTCAACATAACAATCCGCATCGTTTAGAAGTAAAATTAAACATTGTTAAGAAACTTAAAGCTCGAGGATTGGTTAATAGTAAGGCCACTTCTAAAAAACTAGGTTCTCAGAATTCTCGTTCTCAAACATCTTCTTCAAAAGGTACATTGCCAACAAGCTCTTCTGAGTCAGCAGTTAATTTTCTGAATTTTACTTCTCAAGATGATGAATTAACTTATGTTGTTCAAAAAATTAAAGAACTAAAAGTTGACCACGATGCTCAGCCAGTATTATGGTCTGATTTTGCGATCTTAGTGCGAGCGAATAAAACCGCCGAAGCTTATGTTAAAGAATTAAACCGTCAAGAAATTCCTAATCAATTTATGTCCTGGCGTGGTTTATATTATAAACCCTTAATTCTAGATATTCTAGCTTATTTTCGTTTACTAGATAATTACCATGAATCCTCAGCCTTGTTCCGTGTTTTGAATATGGAAATTTTTAAGGTCTCACCGATTGACTTAATCAATATTAATAAAATGGCGAGACGGAAAGTCTGGTCTCTATATGAAGCTCTCAAAAATATCAATAGTATCCCCGGTCTAAGTTCTCAAAGTGTTAAAAATATTAATAAACTTTTAGCTTTAATCGCTAAACATTCACAGCTTGTCGCCCATCAAGCAACTACAAAAATCTTTCTAAGATTTGCTTATGATTCAGGTTTATTGGCCAGTTTGGATCGCGATCGTGATTTGGAATTATATTCTTATCTCAATCAGTTTTATCAGAAAATCAAGAGACTCGAAGAAACAGAAGTTGATTTACGCTTAAAAGATTTTTTAGTAGCCATTAATTTAGAGTTAGAAGCCGGAGAAACTGGAGCCTTAAAGTTAGATTTTGCTGATCAGGAAACGGTAAAAATTATGACTGTTCATGGAGCTAAAGGATTAGAATTTCGTTATGTTTTTATTGTTAATTTAGTAGATAAGAAATTTCCAACTATTTCTCGTAACGAAAAAATATCAATACCAGATGCTTTAGTGCGAGAAAAGATAATTTCTTCAAAGGATATTCACCTCGAAGAAGAACGTCGTTTATTCTACGTGGCCGTTACTCGTGCTAAGGAAAAGTTATATTTAACTGGGGCGAAAGACTATGGTGGAGTGCGCGAGAAAAAACCCTCTCGGTTTTTAGAGGAAATGGGCTTAGAGAGTTTAGAACAAGCGGAAATAAGTTTAAGTTCTCAAAATGAATTTTTACGTGATTTACATTATTTAAATTCTCGAAAATTAACTTTAAAATCTAAAAATTCTTCTACTGATAATTATCCCCTACCAGCAAAGTTTTCCTTTTCTCAACTTGCTGCTTACAGCGTTTGTCCTTTGCAATATAAATTTGCTTTTGTTCTGAAAGTTCCGGTTTCCACAAATAAATCATCGTTAATTTTCGGTCGGGTGATTCACGATACTCTTTATAATTTTTTATTACCGGTTTTAAAAGAACATCAAGAATTAGCAGCTAATCTTTTCACTAGTTTAAATAAAAAGAAAAAGAAGGATTCGTCCTTAAGCCTCTCTAAATTATTAAACTGGAAGCGACTCCTAGCTTTATATGAAGAATTTTGGCAGGATGATGGATATCGTGATAAAGTAGAAAGAACAAAATACAAAGCCCAGGGGCGTCAAGCTCTACATAATTTTTTTACTGATTATCAAGCTAATCCTCCTCAAGCTATTCTATTTTTAGAAAAAAGGTTTTCTTTCCGAATTGGTCAAGAAATAATTAAGGGAGCTATTGATCGAGTTGATCGTTTAGCCGATGGCACCCTAGAAATTATTGACTACAAAACTGGTCATTCCAAGGCAAAAGTGAATAAACGTCAGTTAGTTTTATATCAATTATTTTTAGAAGAATTTTTAGAAACTAAAGTTAGTTTACTAAGTTATTATTATGTGGAAGATGATGAAAAAATCTCGTTTACCGCTAGCTCACAAGATATTAGTAAACTGCGGTTAACTGTTCGTGAACAGATTGCTTCAATTAAAAAACGAAAGTTTGACCCCCGTCCAACACCCTTATGTAATTTTTGTGATTTTCGAGATATTTGCGAATTTCGTCAGCTTTAAATATAATAGAATTATATGCCTAATCAATCTCCGCCAACTAACAATCGTCTCATTAGCCCTATTGAACGTCAGGGTGATGAAGCTTTAGATTTATCTTTACGCCCCAAAACCTTAGCGGAGTATATTGGGCAAGAAAAACTCAAGGAAAATCTACAGATTACGATTACTGCTGCTAAAAAGCGTCAAGAGACGATTGAACATGTTTTATTATATGGTGCTCCTGGCTTAGGAAAAACAACTCTTGCCCATGTTATCGCTAACGAGATTGGCGCTAATATTCGAGTGACCTCTGGTCCAGCTATTGAAAAAACTGGTGATTTAGCAGCTATTTTAACTAATTTAGAAGAGGGTGATATTCTCTTCATTGACGAGATTCACCGTTTACATAAATCCGTTGAAGAAATTTTATATCCCGCCATGGAAGATTATGCTTTAGATATCATTATGGGTAAGGGACCGAGTGCTCGTACTTTACGATTGGATTTACCAAAATTTACAATTATTGGTGCCACGACTTTAGCGAGTCTTTTGTCTGCTCCTTTACGAGATCGTTTTGGCATTACTCACCATCTAAATTTCTATGAACCACAGGATCTGGAAAAAATTATTAATCGTAGTGCTCATATTTTAGGGATTAAGATTAGTACCGAAGCTGCCCAAGAGATTGCTAAGCGTAGTCGTCGCACCCCCCGAATTGCTAATCGCTTGTTGAAAAGGGTCCGTGATTATTGCGAAGTTAAGGGTGATGGTACTATTTCTTTAGAAGATGCTTTAGCCGCTTTTAAATTATTAGAAGTTGATGTTTTGGGTTTAGATTTGATAGATCGGCGAATTCTTCAAACTATTATTGATAAATTTCAAGGAGGACCAGTTGGCTTAAACACTTTAGCGGCAGCCACCGGAGAAGAAGCTGATACCATTGAAAACGTTTATGAGCCGTACTTAATGCAGTTAGGATTTTTAGATCGTTCCGCGCGTGGTCGTTTAGTAACTATACGAGCTTACCAGCATCTGGGTTTAAAAAAACTAGAAACTAAACAGTTGATTTAAAAAGAATAGAAAGAGTTAATTCAGTAATTTATTTAATGCCACCCTTTATAGTTGTCGTGGACTGGGAGCTAGTGTTAATAATATTTTGGGGTAGCTTACCCGGGCCATTAGGATTATAACCTGCTTTAACCTCTGCTCCGTCGTTATAACCATCACCGTCAGTATCGGGGTTTAGAGGATCAGTTTGATATATTTTAAGTTCTTGATAATCGCTTAAACCATCGTGATCAGTGTCAATAGTATTAGTATTCGTTTTGGATAATTCTTTTTTAGCATTAATAAGCCCTTGGCTATTAGTGTTAGCCTGATTCATATTAATATCACTCTTAGCTCTAATTTGCATGGATAATTCTTTGCTTGTCTGTCCGGTACTTGTGGCGGTCGTCTTGATTGATGGTGATATATCTTTTTGGGGAATATTTAGTGAAACTTGATTACCGAATCCACCAAATAAACTTCCTATAAGTTCTTCTAAAGTTTTAACTTGTGCCGGAGGATTTATTTTAATTGCTTGATTAAAATTCTTGGTTAAGATTGTAAATTTGATTTCCATGGGAGCTTGACCTTTGTGAGATGCTTTGGTTATTAAATTTAAGGTCAGTTTGTATGGTAATAAATCTTTTTTACCAATCCAAATCTCTCCTTGAGCTGATTTTATTGTTTCAAAATCATTATCAATTTTAGTCAATTCTTCTTTAGTTAAAGATTTATTTTGCATGGTTTGCCTAAAATTGATAAATAATTTTTTAAGCTCTTTTATTTCGATAATAAATTTATAATGATAAGTAACTAAATTGTTGAGTTTGGTATTATTTGATTTTTCAGTCAGTTTAAAAACCTTCTCGGCGATTGCTCTTGATTTCAGAATTTGTTTGGGAGACATCCCAATTGTATCATTACTGACTTTAAGTTGTTTTTTAACTGTTCCTGTATCAATTTTTACCCAGTGATTTTTTATGGCCTCCAAATTAAAAGTTTTTAACTTAGGGACATCATCTAATTCAATATAAATTACCTTGCCAATACTTTTAATTTTTAAACCCAAACTTAATTCTTGTTGTAGGGCATTTGTTTTTAAGTCAAAAGAAAATGAATTCCGTAACTTGTTTGTTTCATACCTATTAATAGCTCCAGTAAAATTAATTAAAAAATTACTAGTTTTCTTATTTATAGATAATCCAGTAAATTGTAGTAAATCTCCATTAGTACTACTAGCATTCATGAAATTACTGACATTTGCTTTAATTTCTATTGTTCCTGAATATTCTGCCGATTTAACCTGAATTAATTTAGAAACCATTTTTTGTACTATCACTTTTGGTGATTGGAAGTAATAAAAATAAGCCAAAGCTCCGCCACTAATTATTAATATAGCGCTTATAACGATTAGTATTATTAAAGTTTTAGGTGATTTTTTTGTTGATTGGACAGGGGTTAAGTTGGGGCTAGTAGTTGGTTTTTTACTATTAGTTGTTTGTGGAATTAAATCAAATTCGGCTTTGAGATCACTGACTTGCCAACCTTTTGCCAATAGCTCAGTATTAATAGTCGCTTGGGAGATGCCTTGCTGTAGCTGTTGTTTGATATAATTAGCTAATTGTTGGTTGGGCATATATTAATAATTAACTTTATATTTTATTAAATAATTTATTATAATCTAGCTCTCGTCCTCCCTCGTAGGACTTCACTAATTAACCATTAATTTGTGTTCTTCGGGCACTTATTATTTACTCTTTATCATCAGTTTAACATTATGGAACATTTTTTTCAATAATTATTACCCAGTTATACTGATTTGATTTATTTACTAGTTTTTGATATAGTAAAGGTTAATTCTTATTTTTTATGAAAAAGTTTTTTTTATTTACTTTGGAAATTGTTAAGGTTGTAGCTATTTCTCTAGCGATTATTTTGCCAGTACGTTATTTTCTTATTCAACCTTTCTATGTGAAGGGTTCTTCAATGGAACCTAATTTCCAAAATAATCAATATTTGATTGTGGATGAAATTAGCTATCGTTTTGAAGCACCGCAACGGGGACAAGTGATTGTTTTTCGTTATCCCCTTAATCCTCAAGAATATTTTATTAAAAGAATTATTGGTTTGCCAAACGAGCAGATACAATTTAAACAAGGTCATATTATCATTTATAATAAAAAACACCCCCAAGGTTTCACTTTATCTGAGAAATATTTATTTCCGAGATTAACTACTTTCGATCAAGATCAGAAGAAAATTGATATTGGTCCTCATCAATATTATGTCCTTGGTGATAATCGGCATGCTTCTAAAGACTCTCGTTATTTTGGTCCAGTTAATTCTAGTTTTATTATTGGGAAAGTTTTATTTCGTGGCTGGCCATTAGATGAGGTAACTTT
>VAPM010565927.1_pt1 | contig 16649 bp, 17 predicted proteins | sample 3395091 | NCBI WGS metagenome assembly VAPM01 (sample SAMN08290445, study PRJNA428436) | hydrothermal vent metagenome | isolation source: Deep-sea hydrothermal vent chimney 3 | place: Pacific Ocean: Juan De Fuca Ridge | reverse complement strand
TATGCTAACTGCAAAAACATCGGAGATAGATCGTGTCTTAGGGCTGGAAATAGGTGCAGATGATTATTTAACCAAGCCCTTTAGTATCCGCGAGCTGGTTGCACGGGTAAAAGCGGTAATTAGGCGAAATGCTGTTTATACAGATAGTCAGCCAGAACAAGGTTTTGATAAACCGCTAGAAGAAAAAATAGTTCGTGGTGGTCTGGAAGTTAATATTGAAAAGCGTCAGGTTTATCTGGAAGGTAATAAGGTTGATCTCACCGCAACAGAATTTGATTTGCTGGTATTTTTTATTCGTCAACCGGGGCTGGTTTTTAGCCGTGGCCAGTTACTTGACAAAGTATGGGGTTATGGCCATGAAGGTTATGAACATACGGTGAACTCGCATATTAATCGCCTGCGAGCCAAAATTGAAAAAGATGCAGCAAATCCGGAATACATATTAACGGTGTGGGGGGTTGGCTACAAATTTACCGAACAGTTCCCTGATACAAAAGGTATTTCGGTTGTTAATTAAATTAATATTAGTGGTCTAATGTTTAAAACTCTCTATAGTAAACTTGTTGTTACACTGCTTGTTATTGTACTTATTCTTGCGGGGATTGGTTTTTTTGCTTTGCGTTATAGTACTGAAATGTATCAGCAGGAAGCAAATCAAAAACTTAATCGTACCCTGGCAAAGAATATGGTGGCAGAAGAACGCCTGCTTACAAAACAAGGCGTAAATGAAAAGGCACTTAAACATTTGCTGCATATGCTTATGGTTATCAATCCAAGCATAGAAATTTATTTGCTTGACACAAAGGGAAATATTCTAAGTTACCATGCTTCAGATGAAAAAATAAAACGCAAAAAGGTTGGTCTTGCTCCAATTAAGACATTTCTTGGTGGTAATCATGTTTATCCTTTAATGGGAGATGACCCTCGTGATACTTTGCGCCAAAAAGTTTTTTCTGTAGCACGTATTCCGGAAAAAGGTAAGTTAGAAGGTTATTTGTATATCGTACTTTCAGGTGAAGATCATGATACAGTATTTGAGCAGATTAAAAATAGCTATATTTTAAGTAACAGTGTTATCAGTTTAGTGCTGATGTTTGCTTTTGTTTTGATAGTGGGGCTGGGTATTTTTGCATTATTAACACGGCGTTTAAAGCGATTGACTGATGTTATTCGTAATTATTCTGGTATCAGTAGTTCAGTGGTAAAGTCAGACGGTGAGGGTGAAAGCAAAGAAGCAGAGCTAAAACGTTATCCAGTTAAAAACCTGCAAGGTGATGAGGTTGAACAATTAGGGATTCAGTTTAACCGTATGGCTGACAGACTGGATGCGCAGATATTAAAGCTCAAACACAATGATAATCAGCGTAGAGAGTTAATCGCTAATGTGTCGCATGATTTGCGCACCCCGCTTGCGACATTGCAAAGTTATATTGAAACCTTATCCATTAAAGAGTCGGCCAGTAAACAGGAACAGAAACACTATCTGCAGATAGCGCTGGCACAAAGCAAGCGTTTGAGTACGTTGGTGGATGAGTTGTTTGAACTGGCGAAACTGGACTCATGTGAATCGGTTATTTATGCCGAACCTTTTTCACTGGGTGAACTGATGCATGATATCGGGCAAAAATTTCAGTTACGAGCAGAGGAAAATAATATCGAGTTAAGTGTTCGCTGTCAGGATACCAGTATCTGGGTGCATGCCGACATCGGGATGATTCAGCGGGTGCTTGAAAACCTGATTGAAAATGCATTAAGACATACACCGAATGGTGGAAAAATATCACTGGGCTTTACTGCCGAAGGTGATCAGGTGCTGATAAAAGTGGCCGATACAGGTCATGGCATTCCTGAAGATGAGCTGGAACATATTTTTGACCGCTTCTATCGTGTAGACAAGAGTCGTACATCAGAGCAGGAGCTGCAAGCCGATAGCAATAATATTGTAAGCATTAATAAATTAGTGGCTCAGAGTTCCGGATTAGGTCTGGCCATTACAAAACGAATCCTCGAATTACATAATTCAACAATTAAAGTAGAAAGTATTGTAAATAAAGGCACTGTCTTTTCTTTCCCTATGCAGGTTTATGCGGCATAAACTGCGCCCTCCTTAATAAAATAATAATATGTTATAAAATTGTGACCGTTGTGTGACTTCATTGTTAATATTTGTTGCGATGCTGGATGTTCAGCATGTTGTTTAGCTGGCTTATTAATCCATCCATTTCAACAAGGAGTTACAATAAATGAAATCTTTTATAACAAAAATATCCGCAGTTATTTTACTGGGGGCAGGGCTGACCTCATACAACACCATGGCATCAGAATATTCTACTGCGGGGAAAATGTATGAAGTTACAATTACAAATATATCTCACGGTGAATTTTTTACCCCGATTATGGTTGCTTCACACCGGCATGGAGTAAAATTATTTAAATTAGGAGAAGCCGCAAGTGCCGAGCTTGAAATTTTAGCCGAGAGTGGAAATTCAAATCCATTAAAAGACCGTTTATTGGCTTCAGGGAAAGTGCTGGATCTTGCCCAGGCGGCGGGCCCATTACCACCGGGGCAATCGGTTACATTAAAAGTACGTATGAACAGGCATAATTCACACATCAGTGTTGCATCCATGCTGGTACCGTCTAATGATGCATTTTTTGCAGTGAATGGGTTACACGTTGGTAAAGCTAAACGCGCTGTTACTGTTTACTCACCTGCCTATGATGCGGGCAGTGAAATAAATGATGAGCTTTGTGTTTCTATTCCCGGCCCCGGTTTTGTTTGCTCGGGCGAAGGCACTAATCCTGAATCAGGTGAAGGTTTTGTTCATATTCATCCTGGTATCCAGGGTATTGCTGATTTAGATAAAGCACAATTTGACTGGCGCAACCCCGCGGCAAAAATTACAATTAAGCGTGCTAAACAGTAATTATACTTAATACGCACCTGTTGAAGGCCTTACATTTTATGTAAGGCCTTTTTTATTGTTTATGCTATGCTCGGTATTGGATACCTTTATTTAAGGATAAAATATTATGCCAGAGCATGAAAAAATTAATTATGTCGAGTTTCCTTCCAAAAATATAGCAGCAACAAAAAAATTCTTCGGTGAGGTGTTTGGCTGGACTTTTGTTGACTATGGTTCTGATTATGTTGCTTTCTTTAATGCTGGACTGGATGGTGGTTTTTTTAAATCAGACCAGGTGGTAAGCACAAAATCTGGCAGTGCTTTAATTGTATTGTATAGCACAGAGCTTGAAAAAACTCGTAATAAAATAGAAGCAGCCGGTGGGCAGATCATAAAACCGGTATTTGAATTTCCCGGTGGGCAACGTTTTCATTTTACTGATCCGAATGCTAACGAGTATGCCGTCTGGTCTGATAAGTAATACAATTATATATCGTCAACGGGGTTGACGACCAAAGGGGAGAGCTTCGCTTCTCCCCTTTGGAAACCCCAACGGTTTGTGCCCGCCGCAAGCGGACGGGAAGTTTAGATTAAATACAGAGAAAATTATTATGGCAACACAGTATTCTGAAATTTCTGACAGGCTAATTTCATTTATAAACAACCAGCATATTTTTTTTGTTGCCACCGCAACAGCCGATGGCCACATTAACCTTTCGCCAAAGGGTATGGACTCGCTAAAAGTCATTAATAAAAACAGAGTCATCTGGTTGAATGTAACTGGTAGTGGTAACGAAACGGCTGCACATGTTCAGCAATTGTCACGAATGACAATAATGTTTACTTCTTTTGAGGGTGCGCCACTGATATTGCGCTTATATGGTAATGCAAAAGTGATCCACCAGGGTGATGCCGAGTGGGACAAGCTTTATGCTTTACTAAAACTGCTACCTGGTGCGCGGCAGATTTTTGATGTTGGCATTGATTTGGTGCAAACATCCTGTGGTATGGCGGTGCCTTATATGGATTATGTCGAAGACAGGGAATTGCTAAATGAATGGGCAACAAAAAAGGGTGATGATAAAATCAGGCAATACTGGCAGGATAAAAATCGCTTAAGCATTGATGGTCTGGAGACGCATATCGTTGATGGCAGCTAGCCTCAGTTTTGTATAAGTGTTCTTTTTTGGTTTTGTGAGCTGTTACCTGAGTAAGATTGCCACGCTATCGCTTTACTTTTGTCATTGCGAGCGATAGTGCGGCAATCTTGTTTTTATATGAAGATCAGGTTATTTAGGTGGGCGAGAAGCACGCTTGCGCTCGTTTTCCTGTAAGAGCTTTTTCCGAATCCGAATCGACTCGGGGGTGACTTCAACCAGTTCGTCATCATCAATAAATTCCAGTGCTTGCTCCAGACTCATGCGAATAGGCGGTGATAAAATCAGGTTTTCATCGGTACCGGCAGCACGAATATTATTCAGTTGTTTTGCCTTCGTCGGGTTAACCACTAAATCGTTATCGCGTGAATGGATACCGATAATCATACCTTCGTAAACTTCTTCGGCATGCCCCATAAATAAACGGCCACGTTCCTGTAAGTTAAATAAAGAATAAGCTAGTGCCTTGCCTTGTGCATTTGAAACAAGCACGCCGTTTAGTCGCTGGCCGATGGTGCCGGGTTTGGCTTCATCGTATTTATCGAAGACACTGTAAATTAAACCGCTGCCTTGTGTGGCGGTTAAGAATTCAGTGCGGAAACCAATCAGGCCACGCGCTGGAATAGTGTAATCGACACGAACACGTCCTTGTCCATCGGGCATCATATTAGTAAGTTCGCCACCGCGTTCGCCTAGTTTTTCCATCACGGTACCCTGGTGATCTTCCTGAACATCTACCGTAAGTTGTTCGTAAGGTTCTAAACGTTTGCCATCGACTTCTTTAAAAATAACTTCCGGGCGTGATACGCCTAGCTCGAAACCTTCGCGGCGCATGGTTTCAATTAAAATGGATAAGTGTAATTCACCACGGCCAGAAACACGGAATTTATCCGGGTCGTCTAACTGTTCAACACGCAGGGCAACGTTGGCAATCAATTCGCGATCAAGGCGTTCTTTAATCTGCCGTGAAGTTACAAACTTGCCTTCTTTACCGGCAAACGGTGATTTATTTACCTGAAAGGTCATGCTGACTGTGGGCTCATCAATTGATAATGGAGGCAAGGCTTCTACATTGTTTGGGTCACAAAGCGTGTCTGAAATATTCAGGCCATCAATACCGGTGAAAGCAATAATATCACCCGCCGAGGCTTCAGGAATTTCAGTTCGTTGCACACCCATTAAGCGCAATACTTGCTGAATACGTGCATTGCGTGTTTTGCCTTCGGTATTAATTAATGTGACGGCCGTATTGGTGGTGACTTTACCACGTGCAATACGGGCAATACCGATAACACCGGTATAGGTATTGTAATCGAGTGAGCTGACCTGTAACTGCAATGGGCCTTCGGGATCAACATCCGGCGCTTTCACATGCGAGACGATCGTTTCGAACAAAGGTGTCATATCGCCTTCACGAACGGTTTCTTCCAGACCTGAATAACCGTCGAGTCCTGAAGCATAAATAACGGGGAAATCCAGTTGTTCATCGGTTGCGCCGAGGCGATCGAATAGCTCGAAAGTCTGGTCAAGTGCCCAGTGAGGACGTGCACCATCACGGTCAATTTTATTCACCACAACAATCGGCCGCAGGCCGCGCGCCAGTGCTTTTTGAGTGACAAAGCGGGTTTGCGGCATCGGGCCTTCAACCGCATCCACAAGTAATAAAACAGAATCAACCATCGACAATACACGTTCAACTTCACCACCAAAATCGGCATGGCCCGGTGTATCCACAATGTTAATTCGGTGGCCGTTCCATTCCACTGCGGTGTTTTTCGACAAAATAGTAATGCCGCGCTCTTTCTCGAGTTCATTCGAGTCCATAATGCGTTCTTGTGCTTCGCCGCGTGTTTCGAGTGTATGGGTTTGCTCTAACAGCTTGTCTACTAAGGTAGTTTTGCCGTGATCAACGTGGGCAATAATGGCGATATTTCTTAAGTTCTGCAGTGAATCCACAAGCGGCTCCGAGTGTGTGTATGAAATTGTGTTACTGGAAATCGTGCCCGGATCATTCCAGGGAGGTAAAAGCCGCGCATTATACCCTAATTGAGCAAAGATTAAGGTTTTTTTGTGGCCTACCGATAAAGTAAGCCTAAACAAGCTATTTGAGGGAAGCAAAATGAGCAATTCCGGCCATAATTTTGAGGGGCAACAGGAGCCACAAAGTGATGAAAAGCCTCTGGACTGGAGTCATATTCGGGAAACAGTCAAAATGCTCAATTTATCGGTTGCTCGGCTGGAACATGCCATGTCCGATGGTGAAGACTCGGTGGGCACCTTAACCCATTCATTCACCTCGCTAGCTGCGAGCATTTCAACCATGGGTACGGCCGCCAGTGATCTGGAAGACAGCAGTATTAAAGACACCATTTTGCGCAACTGGACGGCTGTTTCAACAAAAGTAAATGAAGCGATTATTGCTTTCCAGTTTTACGACAGGTTAACGCAACGACTGGTGCATGTGTCGAAAAGTCTGGCTGAGATGACCGCGCTGGTGGATAACGACACCCGTATTAATGACCCTTATGAGTGGAAAGGTTTACAGGAAATGATTAAATCCAAGTACACGCTCGACTCTGATTTAGCCATGTTTGATGCCATTCTGGCGGGTAAGTCCGTTGAGGAAATTTTAAAAGAAGCACGTGAAAGCTATAAAGAAGATAACGATATTGAGCTTTTTTAGGATTATACACAACAGTTGCGTGCACTAATTCAAAAATCGTGAACGAAGGACTTTACCTGCTGTCCTAAACTCCCTATTATTCGCCATTTTATACCTTATATATAATTATGTATAATTCACCCAAATGTAAGATTTACCACTGCGGAAAAATAACGGGCATCCTTGCGGGCTTTATTTTGCTTGTGTTTACCAGTAGCTGCTCTTATATTATTTCACCGCTCACCAGTAAAATGGCGCAAAATTTATCAAGCACCATTCTTAATTCTGATGATCCGAAGACAGTGGCTGATGGTGCACCATCATATTTATTATTAGTAAGCAGTTTTTTACGGGATGGTTCAGGTAATGAATCCCTGCTTCGTTCTGCTGCTGTGTTGCACAGTGCCTATGCAGGTGTTTTTGTAAAAGATGCAAAACGCGCGAGTAAGATGTCATCACATGCATTGAATTATGCTTTACGAGCCGTTTGCGTCAGCGATTCAGATTATTGTAACTTGCGTAAAACCACCTTTGATGAATTCAGGAATTTATTATCAACGGTAGGCAAATCGGATGTTGCTAACTGGTATGCACTTGGTACAACCTGGGCCGGATGGATACAAAAAAACAGTCAGGACTGGAATGCGGTTGCCGAACTGGCTCGGGTTAAAATTATTTTCAAAAAATTACTTGAGCTTAATCCGGACTATAAGCAAGGTGGCGTACATTTATACGCCGCCGTTTTATCCACTTTATTGCCCCCGGCATTAGGTGGTAAACCTGAGATTGGCCGTAAACATTTTGAGCAGGCCATTGTTTTATCGAAAGGTAAAAACCTGATGGCCAAGGTATTATATGCAGAGAAGTATGCGAAACTTGTTTTTAATAAAAAATTACATGATAAATTGCTGAATGAAGTTTTAAAGTCAGACCCTGTTGTGTATGAATTAACCTTAATGAATACACTGGCCCAATCCAGAGCAAAAGAGCTGTTAGCAGCCAGTGATGACTACTTTTAGCCACGGCAATTTTTAAAGAATAGTAGAATGGAATAATGATGAAACGAATTTATATTTTAATATTAAGCGTGAGCATTGCCTTATTTGCAAATGCCGCGCAAGCAGTTACGTTTAAAATGGCAACCCTGTCGCCCGATGGTTCTGTCTGGATGAGCAAGTTAAGAGAAGGTGCAAAGGAAATAAAAAAACGTACGGATGGCCGAGTGAAATTTAAATTTTACCCCGGCGGTGTTATGGGAGACGGCAATGCAGTGTTACGTAAAATTCGTATTGGTCAGTTACATGGTGGTGCTCTAACCGGTGGTGTGATGACCCGGTTTTATAAAGACAATCTGATTTACTCCCTGGTAATGAAGTACAGAACACCTGAAGAAATAAAATATGTGCGAAAAAATCTCGATGCAATAATACAAAAAGGTTTGAAAAAAGGTGGCTTTACCACTTTTGGTTTTGCCGAGTCAGGTTTTGCATATGTGATGTCATCAAAAAATCCGGTCGACAGTGTTGAAACATTGCGTCAGCAAAAAGCATGGATACCGGCCAATGATGAAGTTGCACTGGAGGCAGTGAGCGCTTTTGGTGTTACCCCCATTCCTTTACCTTTAGGTGATGTGCTTGCAGGTTTGCAAACAGGGTTGATTGACACGATTGCAGCATCCCCCATTGGTGCGCTCGCCTTGCAATGGTATACACAAATTAAATATATTACTGAACTTCCTGTGCTTTATTCATATGGTGTACTTGCAATTAGTAATAAAGCTTTCAAAAAAGCAAAGCCGAATGACAGGAAAGTAATCACAGAAGTTATGACGCGTATTTTTAAAGAGCTGGATGTGATTAATAAAAATGATAATAAGTCGGCGCTTGCTGCACTTAAAAATCAAGGGGTAAAATTTATCAAACCTTCAGCCAGTCAGGTTAAAGAATGGTTGATGTATGCAAAAAAATCACAACAGAAAATGATAGAGTCTGGCCGAGTTAGCCAGGATATTGTAAATAAAGCAGATGCCTTGATTAAAAAATTTCATACGAAATAATTTAAAGAGCACGCGTGTTAAAAACCTTAAACTCAGCAAGAACAGCATTACTAAAACTGGAAGACTTTATTCTGATAGGTATGTTGTTCACAGCCATTGTGCTGGCGATAGCTCAAATATTTCTGCGTAATTTTTTTGATTCCGGTATTGTATGGGGCGATGTCCTGTTACGTATTATTGTATTGTGGATAGGTATGTTTGGTGCAATGTATGCCAGCCGCAACAATGAACATATTAATATCGAGATTGGCCTTAAGTACTTATCTGAAAAAGCAAAGCCCTATGTGCAGGCGGTTGTATTTTTATTTACTGCGGCAGTTTGTGGCATTGTCGCGTGGTACAGCGTTGGTTTTATAATTATCGAATATCAGGATGGAACGATTGCCTTTGCAAAAGTACCGGTATGGGTGGCAGAAGTAATTATTCCCATTGCTTTTATTAATATTTCGTTGCGCTATCTTATTTTAACTGTTTTGCTATTCCTGAATAAACCATTATGACCATTGCAATTATAGCCTTGCTGCTGATTGTAATGGCGTTTTTTGGTGCGCCATTATTTTCTATTATATTAGCAGTTGCGATGCTTGGGTTTTATTCAAGTGATGTTGAACTGTCTGTTATCACTATTGAAATTTATCGAATTACCAATACGCCTTTATTATTGGCATTGCCATTGTTTACTTTTGCCGGTTACTTGCTGAGTGAGTCAAATACTTCAAGTCGTCTGGTTCGCTTATCAACAGCTTTGTTTGGCTGGGTGCCTAATAACCTGTCTTTTGTTACCTTAACAGCCTGTGCATTATTTACTGCTTTTACAGGGGCGACGGGTGTCACCATTGTTGCACTGGGTGCCTTATTATTACCCGCGCTGAGGCAAGCAGGCTATCCGGGAAAATTCAGTTTAGGGATGGTAACAACATCCGGTAGTCTGGGTTTGTTATTGCCGCCTTCCTTGCCACTTATTCTGTATGTGGTGATTGTGCAGCAGCTTAGTCTTGAACAAACGGTGACTATGGAAGAGGTTTTTCTGGCTGGTCTGTTCCCCACGGTATTAATGATCGCATTACTGGTAATGTGGAGTTTATGGGTAACGCGGAAAGATCCTGTTCCTAAAAGCAAGTTCAATATAAAAGAACTGTTAGCTGCTTTAAGTGAGTCAAAATGGGAAATACCTTTACCTTTTTTTGTACTAGGCGGGATTTATTCAGGGTTCTTTGCTGTGTCGGAAGCGGCCGCGGTTACTGCGCTTTACGTTATTATTGTTGAGGTTTTTGTTTATAAAGAAATATCACTAAAACAATTACCTAAAGTAATGCATACCTCGATGATTATGGTTGGTGGTATTCTGATGATTTTGGGTGTGGCTTTAGCACTTACCAACTATTTAATTGATGCTGAAGTGCCGGCCCGATTATTTGAGTGGATAAAATCAAATATAGACAGTAAGTATACTTTTTTAATACTGCTTAATATCTTTTTATTGATACTGGGTGCCATTCTGGATATATATTCTGCGCTGGTTATTATGATCCCGTTAATTACACCCGTGGCACTGGGCTTTGGTATTCACCCGGTGCATCTTGGAATTATATTTCTGGCCAATATGCAGGTTGGGTATTTTACTCCCCCAGTTGGAATGAATTTATTTATTGCCAGTTATCGCTTTAAAAAACCGATTACCGAAATTTACCACGCTACCATTCCCTTTATGTTTATTTTATTATTTGCGGTGCTGGTTATTACCTACTGGCCTGCTCTAAGTTTGTGGCATCTTGAATAATGTATCGTGGTGGATGTTATTGTGGTGCGGTGCGTTTTGAAATTACTTCTAAAATAAGTAATATTATTTATTGCCATTGTTCTCAGTGCCGAAAGCTGCAAGGCAGCGCTTATGCAACTAATGGTGTTGTTAATTCTGAAAATTTTAAACTGGTATGCGGTGAAGAGCTGTTAACCAGGCATAAATTATCTGCAACACAAACACGTTATTTTTGTCGGCATTGTGGTTCACCTATAAAAAGTGAAAATACAAAAGTACCGGATAAGGTGCGTGTACGTTTGGGAACGATTGATTCAGATATTAAAGAACAACCACAGGCACATATTTTTGTGGAGTCAAAATCGAATTGGGATATTATTTGTGATGAGCTGCCGCAATATAAAGAATATGAAGTGGATAGATAATATTTGTTATTGTTACATTTCTGTATTAAAGCATCAAAAAATCCTTAATTTCATCTTTTTTGGCAATGGTATCTTCAAATCCCAGATCAATTAAATCCCGGCAATAGCCTTTTTCAAATAGCAAGTAACTCATCAGGCTGGAGCCTTCGGTGCGCATTGCGCCAATACCACGAAGTAGCATACGTATCGATACAGGCATATCATTGGCATAGGGGGCTGCAAGTTTGCCAATGTCTTCGCTGGGTGAAATCATCAGGGTATCAATATTGCGCAGGGGTATATCGTGTTCAATAATGGCGTGTTCCGGAATTCTGCTGACGGTATGATTAATCCGGGTCAGGCGTTCCAGATCGGCTTCCAGGCTATCAAGAAAAATACTGTTTAGAACATGAGATGCAATTTCGGCAAAACTGGGAGAATGTTGCTGATTAATACGTTGAGTTGAGTCATCGTCTTCTTTGCGATTGCCTATAATCATCAGTCGGTCGGCTCCTAAATGTAATGAGGCGCTGAGCGGTGCAATAAGGCGTATCGAGCCATCACCAAAAAATTCACGATTAATTTTTTCCGGGCTGAATATAAAGGGAATGGCCGACGATGCCATCAGGTGGTCAACATTAATTTTTTCACGGCAACCTATACGGCGGGCACGTTTCCAGCTTTCTATTTTTGGGTCACCCTGGAAAAAAGTAACATTTTGCCCTGATGAATAACCCGATGCGGTTACGCTTACCGCATGCAGGTGACCATTATCAATATTGCGCTGAATGCCACGGGTATGTAAGTAGTTACTTAGTAGTTCATTTAAGGGGGTGCGATCCAGTAAATACAGGGGTTTGTTTTTTGCAAAGCTGGCAAGCATCATACCTATTAGCCATTGGGCACCGGTTTTCATAATGCCACTGGCATTGGTATAAAATATCTGATCGCAATGAAAATTTCCCCAGATGGTAAGCAGCCGAAACACAGCTTTTTGGTAGTTATGAGCGGCGCTGGCCAGGGCTGCCGCGTTAATTGCACCGGCTGAAATCCCCGAGATAATTTTAAACGGGCTGGGTTCACCTTTTTTGACCAGTTGTGCGACACCTTTTAATACACCAACCTGGTAAGCTGCACGTGCACCGCCGCCCATCATGACTAAGCCAATTTTGGGGGTATTGGTCGTTGTACTAGCGTTTGATTGGTTATTTTTTGAGCTAATATTTTCGACATCCATGCTCTAATATTAGCTTAAAATTTATTTTAAGCTCTTTAATAATCTGTGTTACTGCCGATATAGAGGCTATGACACTGGTTACACAGCTGGAATTGATAAAACCCACCGATTTGCCTGCACCACCACAAGCTGCGCTGCAAATTATCCGTGCCTGCGCGCGCGAAGAAGTCACCAGTAGCGAGATTTCAGATATTGCCGAGACCAACCCGGCGCTCACGGCTGAATTATTGCGCGTAGCCAACTCGCCTTTGTATGGTATTTCCCGTGAAGTAACATCAATTAGCAATGCAGTTGCGGTACTTGGCTTACGTGCCCTGCGTAACCTGGTGCTTTGTATTTCGATACACGATGCAATAAATAAAGAAGCCATTCCCGATTTTGATGCTGAAATTTTCTGGGAAGATTCCTTGCGCAGAGCTATTATTGCAAGGCAGCTCGCACCGTTGGCTAAACAGGATCCGGATGAATGTTTTACTGCCGGTTTATTGCAGGATTTTGGTCTGCTTATTCTTTTTTATCTTCATCCAGAGCAAACCAGTGAATGGAGAAGGTTACGCTGTTTATCACCGAGCGAACGCTTACAGCAAGAACAGGCTATTTTTTCCGTCACCCACACTGAGATAGGAAAAAAGCTTACTGAATTCTGGGAATTACCGGAATCATTAGGCGTAGCGATTGGTGGGCACCATGCACATATTTATTCCGATAGTGAGCAAGGCCCGCTATCGGCGATATTACAGGCAGCCGACTGGATAAATAGTGTATTTGTTACCAACAACCCTTCGCAGGCATTAATGGACGCGATAGCACGCTCGACACAGGCATTGGATATTGATGAGCAGGCTGTACGGGATATTTGTGAAGCTTTACCGGCACTGGTTACCGATGCGGCGATCAGTTTGGGTTTAAAAATCGACCAGCAAGTCGAGTTTGAACAGGTCATGCGTGATGCCAATGTACGGCTGGCTGAAGAAAATACCAGCTATCAGGAACTTACCTGGCAGCTGGAAAAAACCTTGCGTGAACGGGACGCTTTGGCTGCGGCTCTTAATAATGAATTAGAGTTGGCACGAGAAATTCAGGCAAGTTTATTGCCGGCGGATAATGTTGATACACCGGTGCATGGTGTGAATATATCAGCAAAAGAATTATCCGGTGATTTTTATGACTTCTTCAAACTGGATGACGGCAGAGTAATGTTTAATCTGGGCGATGTGTCGGGTAAGGGAATGCATGCCGCATTGCTGATGGCAAAAACCAGTAGTTTATTTCGCTGCCTGGGTAAAAAGAACCACTCACCAGCAGAATTACTCACAACCATCAATCGGGAAATTTGTGAAACCAGTATTCGTGGCATGTTTGTCACGATGGTAGCGGGCATTTATAACCCGGCAGATGGTAACGTAGTATTGGTAAATGCGGGTAATCCACCTCCTGTTTTGTTTAACCCAAAGGCCAGCGAGAAAAAAATAAAATTACTGGCAGCCGATACACCGCCTTTAGGAATTATACCCGATCTGCATTACGAAGAAATTTCGATTAATTTGCAACAGGGGCATTTGTATATTTACTCGGACGGTATTACTGAAGGCTATGCACCGAATGATGAAGAGCTAGGTGTTATGGGGCTGGTTTCGTTAATTGCCAATCTGGACAATATGCCGGTGCAGAAGCGGCTAGACTCAATTATTCACCACTTGTCTCAGAGCAGTAAAGGCCAGCGTGACGACATGACCTTATTAATTTTAGAATAAAGAGAAGCAACCTGTGTCTTTTAGCGTTATTTCACAACTTGAATTTGAAGCCAATGCAATTAACCTGCAGGCCATTCGTAATAATTTACGGCAGATTTTTTCACAACATGATGTGCCCAAAACGATAGCCGATGAAATGGTCATTGCGCTTAATGAAGCCTGCATGAATATTATTCAGCATGCTTATTTTGGTGTGGGCTCTGGAGAAGGTGATGGCAAGATATTAATAATAATAGAAAAAAATAATGATAAATGGCGTTTTGAGCTTATAGATTTTGCGCCAGCGGTCGATATAAACAATATAAAAGCAAAAGATCTGGCTGAAATCCGGCCGGGTGGTTTGGGGCTGAATTTTATTCAGCAGATAATGGACAGTGTTGTATTCGAGAATATTAATGAAGATACACAGCTGGGTAACCGGTTGACACTAACAAAAAAAATATAAGAGGGACAGGGCTAATGGAATGTACAACAAAAACCGAGGGCAACTTTAGTGTTATATATTTAGCTGGTGAGATCGATTTGTATTGTTCGGCAGATGCACGCAAGGAAATACTGCAGCAGTTGTCGGAAAGTAAACCGGTTATAGTCGAGCTGTCCAAAGTGGAATATATTGATAGCTCGGCCATTGCCAGTTTAGTGGAAGGTTTGCAAATGGCAAAGAAAAGTAATTTAGACTTTTCTCTGGCGGCGGTAAGTGAGGCGGCGATACAGGTCATTAAACTGGCACGACTGGATAAGGTTTTTACCATTCATCCAAGCGTTACTGATGCAGTTAATAGCTAACAACCGTATGGCATCCCTTACACACAACATAGAAGCACTGGGCCGAAAAACAGTAAGCAGTATTGAGGAATGTGGCTATATAGCAGCATTATTTTTTGAAAGTATTTACTGGCTTGTAATGGGTAAGCGCCGTAATCAGGTAATTCGCTTCAACGCCATTATTAATGAAGCAAAAAAAATTGGTGTTGATGCGGTGGGTATCTCGGCGGTACTGTGTTTTGCCATTGGTATTATGCTGGCTATTCAGGGTATTGAAACACTCAAAACATTTGGTGCGCAGTCACAGGTTATTTTAGGTATTGCACTGTCTGTGACACGTGAATTTTCCCCGTTGATTATTGGGATTCTGGTTGCGGGCCGATCCGGTTCATCGATTGCTGCACGTATTGGCACTATGAATGAGTCACAGGAAATTGATGCACTGCAAGTCATGGGGATTAACCCGGTGCGTTATCTGGCATCACCTATTCTAATTGCAATGTTAATTATGTTGCCACTACTGGTTATTCTGGGTGACTTTATGGGGCTGTTAGGTGGTGCGTTATATTCCTATATCGATCTTAATATCAGTTTTGCTGCCTATGCCGAACGCAGTTTTGAAATTCTCAGTATTGATGACATAAGCCAGGGGCTTATTAAAAGCGTTGTATTTGCCGTTATTATTGCATTGGTGAGTTTAAGTAATGGTTTTCAGGTGTCCGGTGGAGCAGAAGGGGTTGGTAAAGCAACGACACGTGCAGTTGTTATGTCGATAAGCCTTATCGTATTGGCAGATATGATTTTTACCTACTTTTTAAATCGATAGCTATGGATAATACACCTGCGATACAAGTTGAAAATTTAACAAGCCATTATGGTGAGCGTGAAATATTAAAGGATATTTCACTTGAAGTGCCCCGAGGCGAAATTTTAGTAATTATGGGTGGCAGTGGTTCAGGTAAGAGCACTTTCTTAAGAAGCCTGTTAGGCCTAAAAAAAGCAACATCGGGTAAGGTTCAATTACTGGGTAAAGATATTTTACAAATGAATGAGTCTGAAATGTACACCATGCGTAAGAATATGGGTGTGGCTTTTCAGGGTGGTGCATTGTTTAACTCCTTAACCGTGGGTGAAAATGTACGTTTGCCACTACGTGAACATACAGAACTGGATGAGTCCACTATTAATATTATGAGTCGGATGAAACTGGAAGTGGTTAACCTTGCGGGTTTTGAAGATTTAAAGCCTGCAGAATTATCGGGTGGAATGATTAAGCGTGCAGCGCTTGCACGTGCCATTGTAATGGATCCTAAGTTGCTCTTTTTTGATGAGCCGTCTGCCGGTCTGGATCCGGTTGCAGCAGTGGAACTGGATGAGCTTATTTTAACATTAAGAGATGCAATGCGCATGACCATTGTGGTCGTTACCCATGAACTGGAAAGTGCCTATAAAATTGCAGACAGAATAACAGTACTGGACCAGGGCAGGATATTAATGACAGGTAGCGTTGAAGAAGTTAAAAATTCATCGAATAAACGTATTCAGAGTTTATTGCACCGACAGGCGCGTAATGAAGATATAGATGCGGACGAATATCTCAAACGCTTAACAAGACAGTCACCCATACATTAAGGGAACAGTTAAAGACAAATTATGAAACGTGACAATATTAATTATTTTTATGTAGGCTGCTTTACTCTGACAATGCTGTTATTGCTGGTTTTTGCCTTGTTAAAAATAACTGGGCGAGGCAGTGATGCAGATTTTTATTATAGCTTTTATAATAATGTGTCAGGTATTCGGCAGGGAACAACCGTTACTTATGGCGGCTTTAAAGTGGGGCAGTTGGTCGACATTACACCATTGCGAGAAAATGGCAAAACAAAATATAAATTAAAATTATCAGTCAAGTCTGGCTGGCCTGTTCCAACAGATTCTTTTGTGCGGGT
>VAPM010744451.1_pt1 | contig 16697 bp, 18 predicted proteins | sample 3395091 | NCBI WGS metagenome assembly VAPM01 (sample SAMN08290445, study PRJNA428436) | hydrothermal vent metagenome | isolation source: Deep-sea hydrothermal vent chimney 3 | place: Pacific Ocean: Juan De Fuca Ridge | reverse complement strand
GATACTTTTTTCTTTTTTGGAAATGGTATCTTTCAACTGTTTGATTTTTAGGGTTAAATTTTTTAAATTCTTTTCAATCTCATTAAGATTTTGTTTGTTATTATTTTGCCGTTGATTAATTGCTCCTATTTTAAGATTGATTAAGCTCTGAGTTTTTTTATTGAAATTAATTAAACTAGAATATTTTTTACCTTGTTTTTCTAATTTTTTATATAAATCTTTAGCATTGCCATCTAAACTAGAGCAATCTGTGGCTTGAGTTTCTAGCCAACTAAAACTTAGAAGAAAAATAATTCCTATGGAAATTAGAGTTAGTTTTAATATTTTTTTTAACATTAATATTTTTTTATATTGAAATATTGAATTTAAAATCCCTAACACATAAATTAGAGTTTTTATGTTCTATATTGTATCTAAAACTTTTTCAATTCTTTCTAGACTTTCTTTTTTTCCTAATACCCAGGCCACTTCAAAAGGCGAAGGTGATTTTTTTTGTCCAGTTAAAACAGCTCGGAGAGGAAATAATAAATCACCTCGTTTTTCTCCTGCTTTAGCTAAAAGATGTTTTTCAATATTCTTTAAATTCCAATCATTTTCTTTGATATTTTCTAAAGTGTTTAAGGATTTTTTTAAATATGTTTTCGTTTCTGAACTAGTTGAATTTTTCCAACGAATAGCATCTAAAGAAGTAGCTATTCTATCTGTGAAAAAAAATTGATTTTCCTCCCCAACGTCGCTTAATTTTTGCAAACGCTCTTTCTCAATAATTAAAACTTTTTTGATATATTTTTCAGTTTTATTATCTTCTTTGGCTGACTGATAAAAATCTTTTTGCTCCCAAAATTTTAAAGAGCGTTTATATAAATCATCAAGAGATATTTGTTTTATCCATTGGGCATTTAACCAATCTAACTTTTTAGTATCAAAAACAGCACCACCTTTATGAACATGATTTAAACTAAATTTTTCAATTAGCTCGGCGAGAGTAAAAATTTCTTGAGTCTCCCCTTTTCCTGGATTCCATCCTAATAAAGCTACAAAGTTAATCAGAGCTTCTTTTAGATAGCCCTTTTTTAAATAATCTTCGATGGCTACATCCCCTTGTCGTTTAGATAACTTTGATTTGTCAGGATTTAAAAGAAGTGGAAGATGAGCAAATTTAGGTTCTTTCCAGTTAAAAAATTTATACAATAAAATATGTTTTGGAGTACTAGAAAGCCATTCCTCACCTCTGATAATCTGGGTTATTTTCATTTCATGATCATCTATCACATTAGCCAAATGATAAGTTGGATAGCCGTCTGATTTTAAGAGAATTTGATCATCAATTAAGTCAGTTTGAAAAATTACTTTTCCTCTTACTAAGTCCTCAAATTCAATAATTTCTCCCCGAGGAACCTTTAACCGAATGACATAAGGAATTTTATTTTCAATCTTCTTCTGAGCTTCTTCAGGAGAAATATTTTCTAAACAATATCTATCATAACGAGCAGGCTTTTTTTGAGTTATTTGTTTTTCACGAATTTCTTTTAGTCTTTCTGAGCTACAAAAACAATAATAAGCCTGTCCTTTAGTCACTAATTCTTCAGCGTATTTTTTATAAATTTCTAATCGTTCAGATTGAATATAGGGACCAGACTCTCCAGCTTCTAAGACTAAAGGATAATTTTTAGATGGGCTACTTTTCGAAGAGCAGGAGTTTTTTAGAAAAACTCCTTCATCTATTTTAATAGCAAAAGAATTAAGTGATTGAATTAACCTTTCTACTGCACCTTCAACGAACCGATTCTGATCAGTATCTTCAATTCTCAAGATAAATTGGCCCTTATTTTTTTTAGCCAAAAGATAATTATAAAGAGCTGTTCTAAATCCGCCAATATGTAAATAACCAGTTGGCGATGGAGCAAAACGAACTCTAAATTGATTTTTATTGATAAGCATAAAATTTAGCTATAAATTATTTTTCTTTCCATAGGAGTATTGCTATTAAAAAAACTATTACTGCTTGCCAAATGCGTTTTGACCTTTTAGGCTGTTGAAGTAATCTCCAAAGCCATTCTAACCCAATTTTACGCATAAAAAAAGGAGCTCGTTTAATTTTACCTGTTAAAAAATCAAAACTACCTCCTACTCCTATAGCTAAGTTTATTTTATCATTTTTTATATTATTAATAAAGTATTCTTGTTCAGGCGCTCCGAAATTACAAAATAATAATTGATAACTTTGTTTAGGTAATTGATAATTAAGATACTTATTATTTTGAGTATCAATATCTGCCCCATTTATTATTAAGTTGGGATATTTTTTTTTCAAAATTAGATAAATCTCTTGATAATTAGAAAGACCTTCTTTTTTAATGGCAAGAAAAATTTTCATTTTTCGCTGATTAGCTTTTTTTAGAATGTTTAATATTAAATCTGCTCCTGCAATTCTAGCTTTTAAAATTTTTTTGAAACGAAAATAAGCTAGAGTTACTCCAAAACCATCAGCTATATTCAAATTGCAGTTATTGATAATTTTTTGAAAAACTGGATTTTTTTGAGCAGTTAAAATAAATTCTGGATTAATAGTAGCGATTTGATGAAAAGATGGTTGATCTAAAAAAGTATCAATTAGTTTGAAAATATTTTTTTGGCTCAGATTATCTACCCGGACATTTAATATCTTAAGGCTTTGCATAAAAGATTATTTTTTTTAAGATGTTTTTATTAACTATTATTGCAAATGACAAGATTCTACTATAGAAAATTCACTTTCAGAATTTTCAAAGTTACTTGCTACAATATCAATGTTTTCCACGGCTATTAACATTGAAAATTTTTCAGCAATTTCAGGCTTAGCTTCTTTTTTTAATTCTAGCCATTTTTGTTTTCTAATTTTTCCAATAATTATTTGCGGACGGAAAGAAAGTTTTTCTGCTTGAATTGTGCCTAGATTTTTTTCAATTTTATTAACTAATTTTTTTAGTTCATCGCTGTCTTTCCCTAGCATAGTAATTGATTTTGGGGTAATTGAATTAGGAAAAAGCTCAATTTTATCAAATTCTAAATCAAATATCTCAAAATTTTTAGTAGCTAAAGAAACTTGCCGACATATTTCAGGAATAACTTCTGTCCTAACAAAGCCTAGAAATTTCAAAGTTATGTGTAGATTTTTCTCTTTAGTCCATTTAATCGGTAAATTTTGCCATTTTTGAGTAGCTTGAATAATCCTTTTTTTATTTTTGGTAGACAGATTGATATTGATGAATATTTTGTTAGTCATAGCCAAATGATACTTTATTTTTCAGTAGAAATCAAATTTTTTGCTTTAAAATCTTTTGGCTGATACAATCAAAATATGCCAGTTTTAAAGAAAAAATTTATTCTTGATGTTCTTCCTTTAACAAGAATTCCTTTAACTAGGGAACAATTCTTTTGTTACTTGGCTGAGAAAAAAATTGCTAGTGGTTCATTAGTATCAATCCCTCTTTTCAAAAGACAAGTGGAAGGAATTGTAATTAAAAGTAGGAGTGATTTTAAAAGGTTAGGTGGTATTGAGCTAAAAAAAATAGCTTCTTTTTTAGAAATTGATTTTTTAACTAAAAAACAACTTCAGTTAGCTCAATTTATAGCTGATTATTATATCATTTCTTTGGGAATAGTAATGAAAAATTTTATTCCCGCTAGAACTAAAGAACGAAAAACAAAACTTTTAAATAAAAATTCAAAAATAATTTATCCGAAAGAAATAACTTTGACTAAAGAACAATTAGAATCAGTAGATAAAATTATAAGGAGAGAAGGAGTTAATAGAATGTCTTCTAATAATTTTCTTCTATTCGGTCCAGCCTCATCAGGAAAAACAGAAGTTTATATCCACTCTATTCTAAAAATGTTGACTCAAAACAAAAAATTACAATTTTTAATTTTAATTCCTGAAAAAACTCTTATTCCTCAAGCCTTAGAACGCTATGGAGAATATTTTCCATTAGAAGAGATTGTTACTTTAAGTAGCAGTAGTCTAACTAAAGGTCAATATTTTACTAATTGGCAAAAAATTAAAACTGGTCAAGCTAAAATTATTATTGGAACACGAATGGCAGTTTTTGCTCCTTTTAAAAAGCTCGGACTTATAATTATTGATGAAGAACAAGACATATCTTATAAGCAATGGGATATGAATCCTCGTTATGATGCTCGAAGAGTAGCAGAAAAATTAGCTGAATTACATCGATGTAAAATAGTTCGTGGATCAGCTACTCCAAATTTAGAAAGTTATTGGAAAAGTACTCAGAAGAAAGTTGTTTTATTGAGGCTTCCTTTTAATCAAAAAATACCTCAAGCTAGTTATTATCCAACCAAAACAACGATTATAGATATGAAAAAGGAAAAATGGACAAAAAACTATTCTCCTATTTCTAAAAAATTACAAAGTGAAATTGCTTATGCTTTAAAAAATAAACAACAGATTATTCTTTTCATCAATCGACAAGGAATGAGCAATTTTTCTGTTTGTAAGATTTGTAAAACATTATTAAGTTGTCCTCATTGTGATCGGGCTTTAATTTATACAAAAAACGGGGACTATCAGTGTACCCATTGCTCGTATAAGTCAGATATTTTACCTAAATGTTCTAAATGCAACAGTTTAGAATTTAGAAACATAGGATTAGGAACTCAAAAGATAGAAAGAGAAATTTATAATTTATTTCCTTCGGCTAAAGTTTTAGTGGCAGATTCTAATCTAGCAAAAAAAAATAATTTTCAAGCTAATCTATATCAAAAATTTTCTTCTGGACAAGCAGATATTTTAATTGGCACTCAAATGATTTCTAAGGGATGGGATTTGCCTCAAGTTTCATTGGTTGGTATAATAGATACAGATAACTTATTATCTTTTCCTGATTTTTCTGCTGAAGAAAGAGCTTTTCAAAATATTGTCCAAGTTATTGGCAGGGTTAATCGACCGAAAGCTAAATATCCAGGAGTGGCTATCATCCAATCCTTTCATCCTGAAAATAGAGTTATTCAATTAGCTTCAGAAAAAAATTATCAGCAATTTTGGGAAGAAGCTATCCAAGAACGAAAGATTTTTAAATTACCTCCATTTGGAAAGATTATCAAACTTATTTTTCAATCTTTAAATCAAAAAAAGGTCGAAGAGGAAACAGAAAAAGTTTTCCAAATTTTAAATAAGCTTGTTAATTTAGAAATAACCGAACCGATAGATCCTTTAGTGCCTAGAGTAAGAGGAAAATTTAGAAAACAGCTTATTATAAAAATACCCAGTCAAAATCTTCCCCTAAAATTAATTAAAGAATTAAAAAAATTAGACTCTGGATGGATAATCGATGTTGATCCTATTTCTACTATTTAACTAATTAGTTTTTAAAAAATAACAAATAAAATGGCTATCTTGGAAATATTAAAATATCCTAATAATCTTCTCCGACAAAAAACTAAAATAATTGAAGACTCTCAAAGCTCTGAAATTCAAGAACTTATTTTTGATATGCTAGAAACTATGGAAGACAATGGTAATGCGTTAGGATTGGCAGCACCTCAAGTTGGAAAATCAGTCAGACTTTGTATTGCTAAGTTAGATGGAGTGACTCATATTCTAATTAATCCTCAAATTAAATCTCACTCTTGGATTAAAGGAATAGCTGAAGAAGGTTGCTTATCTTTTCCAGAAAAATTTATACCCATTAAACGATCAAAAAAAGTTACTATACAAGCCTTAGACAGAAAGGGAGAAAAAATAATTATCAAAGCAGACGGTCTATTAGCTAGAGCTTTACAACACGAAATAGATCACTTAGAAGGAATACTTTTTATTGATAAAGAGGTAAAAACTAAAAAATAAATAACTACTAAAATAACTTATGGTTAAAAAAGTGATTAAATTAAGGATGATTTTTATGGGTACTTCGGCTTTTGCTTCAGTGATTTTAGAAAATTTAATCGAAAATAAATTTAATTTAATTTCTGTTTATACTCAGCCAGATAAAAAAGTTGGTCGCCAACAAAAAATTTCAAAATCAGCGGTTAAAAAGATAGCTGAAAAAAATAAATTAAAAATTTTTGAACCTAAATCTTTTAATGAGGAAAGCATTGCCGAGCTAAAAGAACAAAAGCCAGATATTATTATTGTAGCTGCTTATGGAAAAATATTGCCAATTGAAGTTTTAGAAATACCAGGTTTTAATTGTCTTAATGTTCATGCTTCTCTTTTACCTAAATTTCGAGGTCCCTCCCCTATCCAAAATGCCATTCTAGAGGGAGAAAAAGAAACAGGAGCTACTATAATAGTTATGGATAAAGGCATTGATACAGGAGCTATTTTAACTCAGAAAAAGATAACAATAAGTTCGGAAGATAATTATTTAACTATTACTAAAAAATTAGCGACTATCTCTGCTCAGTTGCTTGTTATTACTATTCCTCTTTGGGTAGAAAGGAGAATTCAATCTCAAGAGCAAGAGGAAAAAAAATCTACTTATTGTCAACTAATAGAGAAAGAAGATGGACATATTTTTTGGAATGAAGAAGCTAGCTTAATTTATAACAAATTTAAAGCTTTGATATTTTGGCCAGGAATTTTTTCTTACTTAGAGAAGAATGGTTATAATTTACGTCTAAAACTAATTAAAATATCTCTCGGTCAAGAAAAGTTAATTAAAGAATATCAAACTGGAGAAGTTTTCAAATTAAACGAAAAAATTGCTGTCTATGCTTCAGGTGGATATATTATCTTAGAAGAAGTTCAATTAGAAGGTAAAAATACAATTACTATTAATGAATTTATCAATGGTTGCCCAGATTTTGTCGGTAGTATTTTGAAATAAATCTTTTCAATGACACAAACAAACAAACAAACAAAAGAAAATTTAACAGCTATTTTAATTGGTTTTTTTTTGATACTTATCATTGTTATTATTTTTATTGTAAAATCTTTCTGGATAAAAAATGAAGCTACTACTGTAACGCAGAAAAAAATATTAGCTCAAGAAAAAAAAGATAATCAGTATCAAGGTCTTACCTCAGATGAATTATTAAAAAGAATAAACAATAAAGAAAACATTGTTCTTTTGGACTTAAGAACTAAAGCTAGCTTTCAAAAAGAACATCTCCTAAATTCTAATAATTTATCTGTAACTAATTTAACAGCTGAAAGCATTAGATTTAATCCTAGTAAGTACTACGTTTTAATAGATAATTTGGGATTAACGGCTAAGGAAATTAAAGTTTTAGGATTTCTTTCTCAAGAAGGATTTAAGCAGGTTGCTTATTTGGAGGGTGGATTTTCAGGTTGGAAAGAAAATTTTAATCCTACTATATCATATGGAGACCCTTACTCTATGGTTGATCAATCAAAAGTAACCTACATCAAAAGTGATGCTTTAAATAAATTAATTAATCAAAATAACCAATCAAATCTTTATATAATTGATTTGAGGGATAATAAAAAATTTCAAGCCGGTCATTTAAAAATGGCTATCAATATTCCTCTAAATCAATTAGAAAATAATTATCAGAAAGTTCCTTTAAATAAAAAAATTATTCTTTGCGACGATAATGGATTGTTAGCTTTTCAAGGGGCAGTCAGGTTATTTGACATGGGATTTTTTAATGTTTATGCCCTTTCGGATGGTTTAAGTGCTTGGAAAACCAAAGACTTCGCTCTTGTAAAATAACTATTAGCAAAGAATAAAAAAAACAGTTTTTAATTTTATTTTAGAAACTGTTTTTTTTAAATTCTAGCTAGGTGAAATGTTTTATTCAATGGTAGCCAAAATATCTTCATTTTTCAAAATTAATAATGCTTGTTTATTAATTTTTATCTCTGTTCCAGCATATTTAGTAAAAATAACTTTTTGATTTTTTTTCACTCTTATCTTTTCACTTTCACCAATAGCTATAACTTTACCTTTTTGAGGTTTTTCTTGATTAGTATCTTCTGGCAAAACAATGCCAGACTCTGTCTTATTACTTTCTTTAACGACTTCAACTAAAATATTTTCGCCTAATGGTTTTACATTTTCTTTCTTCATATATTTGGATAACCTCAAAATTGAGGAAAATTAAATTAAATTAAATTATTTATTTATTTTACATTGTCTAGTATAAGAATACAAAAACAAAGCTTGAGAAACAAAAACTTTTAATATTTCAATATTTTTAGGATTTTGTTCTTCATCTTTGCTATATCCGCAAACTAACAAATAACTTTTTATTTTATTTAACTGCTGGCTAGAAGAAATTATTAAACAATTTTCAGCCTTTTCAGTGTTTGTTTCAGTAGTAAGTTTAATTAATTTCTTATTTTTTATTTTGATATTCTCCTCCTCCATCTTAATTTCTTTCTCTGTATTTAAATTTTCAGTATTAACAAAACGCAGTGTTGAGAAATCAGCTTTTAATAAAAATTTAGTGGCCGTTACTATTGACTGATAAATTTCTTCTTCTTTGAATTGATTTAAAACTGAGCGTTCTGATAAACCTAGAGCAATGCTCATCAATAAATCCATTTTTCGATTTACTTCTCCAATATAACTATATGAGTTTACCAAATCTTTAACTGTTTGGCTAATTTTTTTCCGATCTTTTTCTTTTTCCTTTTTGTGAATTAATAATTGGCGCTCATTTTTTACAAAAACTAAAATAGCAATAACTCCCATTAAAAAAATTGCCAATTCTTCTGCTCTAGTCTCAGATAAAAATAAAATTGGTCCTTGAATTATATCAGGAATAAAAACAGTAATAATAAAAATAGCTAAAAAAATCCAATACATAAAATTTAGTTAGATTACTTTAGTTCGTTTGGATTGATTCTTGGATTAGAAATTAACTTCTTTCTTTTTCGAGAAAAGAAGAAAATATATGAAATTTCTAAAATTGCCAAAGTGTTTAAAACTAGCAGTACTACAAACCAAACGTTATCTCCTGAACGAGCTGCCTTCCAAAGAGCAATTCCTTTCCACGGTAGTGTCCAGAGGACTATTATAATAATTACTAGTTCTAAGCTAAAATGTTCCATTGTGAAATCTGATTATTTAATATTTCTTTAGTTTGCTTAATCTCTTTTTCGTTTACTATAATGTCAATATATCATCTATTAAAAGCTAATGCAATAATTCTTTAAATTTGGATTGTAATTGAATAATAGAACTTAAATCATGAATTGAAGCAATTAAAATTTCTTTCTCGATTGGAAAGTTAGCCATTTTTTTCTTTATATCCTCTGAAGAAACAAGATCGCTTTTAGTTAAAATAATTATCTCCTTCTTTTGAGCTAGTATTTGGCTATAATTTTCTAATTCTTTTCTAATTATTTGATAATCATGTTTTAAATCAGCTGATTCAAGAGAAATGCAATGAGCTAAGATTTTAGTTCTTTGAATATGGCGAAGAAATTTAGTTCCTAGTCCTCTACCTTTGGAAGCTCCTTCTATTAAACCTGGTATGTCAGCTAAAATAATATTATCCATTACTCCTAAGTTTGGTTCTAAAGTAGTAAAATGATAAGCACCAACTTTAACATTAGCTGCAGTTAATTCATTTAGCAAAGAAGATTTTCCAGCACTAGGGAGACCAATTAATCCAATTTCAGCAATCAGCTTAAGCTCTAAATAAAGCTCAACTTCCTCTCCTGATCTTCCTTCTTCATGCTCACGCGGAGTAGTATTGGTAGAAGATCGAAAATAAAAATTTCCTCTTCCGCCAACACCCCCCTTGGCAATTAGAATTCTTTGACCAACTTCTACAATTTCAAGATTTTTATTAGTGGTTAAATTATGAATAGTAGTGCCAATAGGTACTGTCAAAATTAAATCTTCACCACTTAATCCATCTGACTTATTACCTTTGCCATCTTGCCCTCTTCTCCCTAAATATTTCTTTTGATGGCGATATCTCCTCAAGGCAAAAATATCAGAAACTCCCTCAAAATAGATATTCCCTCCATTTCCTCCTCGTCCTCCAGTTGGACCGAGACTCATTTTTATTTTATCAAACGCTACAACTCCATTACCTCCATTACCGGCTCTAACTTTGATTCTAGCTTCATCAGTTAACATATCTTAAGTTAAACTTTTTAAATTTATTATGACTACCTTTTTATTTTAGCTATCTTTAGCTTAGCGACTATTTAATAATTTAGCAACTTTAAAATAGCGTAACGATTTTCATTATTTTAAAGGTTAAACTTTGCTATTAAGTAGGCTGGTTTATTTTTTAGGAACTGGGTCATAACCGCCATCATTCCAAGGGTGACATCTAATAATTCTTTTAAATCCTAGCCAACCTCCCTTAACTACTCCAAAACGGGTAATTGATTCGTAAGTATACTGACTACAGCTAGGATAAAAGCGACAGGTCCTTTCTGAAACTAAATAAGACATCCAACCATGATCAGTAGATAAAGTTTTTTGATAAAGTTTTATCAGTAATAAAATAATTTTTTTCATACCTCAATTTAACTCCTTGGCTAGTTTTTTGTCAATCTAAAATAATACTGATATACTATAGTTAAGTTGAAATTAATTTAAAAATTATGCAAATAATAGAACATCATAATATCAATTGGATTTATTTTAAAGAGCCCAATGCAGATGATATTTTAGCTATTAAGAAAAGATTTAATCTTCATCCTTTGGTTGTTGAAGAATTCTCTACTCCTACTTTAAGACCAAAAGCTACAGAATATGACAACTGTCTCTTTTTATCAGTTCATATCCCTTTGTTTGATACAGAAAATAAAACTACCTACGCTGGAGAAATTGATATTGTAATTACAAAAGACACTTTAATTACTTCTCACGATAAGGATATTTATCAATTAGACAACTTTTTTAATACTCTAAAATCAGATGAAAAACGAAGAGATTTTTATATGCGACAATCGCCCGGAGCTTTATTACGCTATATGTTAGAAATGTTATTAGAAACTTGTTTTCCTAAATTAGATCATGTTGATAAAAAATTAGACTATATTGAAGATGAGATTTTTGCTGAACACGAAAAAGAAATGGTGAGAGAGATTTCTTTAGTTAAAAGAGATATTCTAAATTTTCGCCGAACAATGAAACCGCAACGCTCTGTTTTAGAATCACTAGCTCAGAAAAATTTTAAATTTATAGAACCAACTTTAAAGCCTTATTATCAAGATTTAATTGGAACTAATATTAGGATTTGGAATAATTTAGAAAGTGCCAAAGAAACCGTAGAATCCTTAGAAAAAACCAATAATTCTTTATTGTCCAATAAATTAAATCTGACTATGAAGGTATTGACTATTTTTTCGGCTGTAATGCTTCCGATGACAGTTTATTCCAATACTTTAGCTATGAGCGCTGACATTCCTTTCGGGAAAAATCCAAATGCGTTTTGGATTCATCTTTCTATTATGTTTGTTATTTCCCTGCTTACTATCTCAATTTTTAAATTTAAAAAATGGATTTAATTATATGTTAGAAATTTACAATGCTTTGACAAAAAAGAAAGAAAAATTCCATTCTATTCACCCTGGTAAGATTAATATGTATGTTTGCGGCCCTACTGTTTATGATCATTGCCATTTAGGACACGGGAGAGGTTATGTATCAATGGATATAATAAGAAAATATTTAGAATATCTAGGCTACGAGGTTCGTTTTATAATGAATTATACAGATGTTGGACATTTAGTTAATGATGCTGAACAAGGTGAAGATAAAATTCAAAAAAAAGCTCAAGCTGAAAAAATAGATCCTTTAGCTGTAGTTCAAAAATATATTCAATCCTGCCAAGAAGATTTTACCGCTTTAAATATTAAGCCAGCCACTTTCAATCCACGACCAACTAGTTATATAGCTCAAATTATAAAATTTATTGAAGAGCTTATTATTAAGGGGATAGCTTACGAAGTTAATGGTTCAGTTTATTTCTCAGTAGAAAAATTTCCTGAATATGGAAAATTATCTGGACGAAAAACGAAAGATTTGGTGGCTGGCTCTCGAATTGACATCAATTCTGAAAAAACAAATCCTCTAGACTTTGCTCTTTGGATTAAAGCTTCCCAAGGGCATATTTTAAAATGGGATAGTCCTTGGAGTCTTGGTTATCCAGGTTGGCATATTGAATGTTCGGTAATGTCTTGTGATCTTTTGGGTCAAGATACTTTTGATATTCATGGCGGAGGTAATGAAAATATTTTTCCACATAACGAAAATGAAATTGCTCAAAGCGAAGCTTATTTAGAAAAAAAGATGGCAAATTATTGGACACTTTGGAATATGGTTAATGTTAATGGAGTAAAAATGAGTAAATCTTTAGGTAATTTTACTACCATTAAAGATTCCTTGAAAAAATATGATCCAGCCGTTATTCGTCTTTGGATTTTAAGTTCTCAATACAGAAATCCTATTAATTATACATCTAAATCATTAGAACAAGCTCAAAGTAATTTAAACCGGCTAAAAAAATGGTTGGAAAACTTAGCAGCCAAAAGAGAAAATAATCAATCTGATGATATTAAAGAAAGTTTTTCTTTAATCATGGAAAACTATCAAGAAAAATTTCAAAAAGCAATGGATGATGATTTCAATACTCCCTTAGCTTTGGCGATAGTTTATAAATTAATCACTGTTACTAATAAATCTTTAACCGAAGGAAAATTAAAAAAGACTCAGGTTGAAGCTATTTTAAGTTTTTGGGAAAAAATAAATAAAGTCTTGGGTTTGAAAATTAATTATATTTCTACTAGCTTGTCCTTAAAAAATAATCTTTTTCCTTCAGCGATAATAGATTTAGCTGAACAACGAAAAAAATTTAAAAAAAATAAAAAATTCACTAAAGCTGATAAAATTCGAGAAGAAATAATCAAAGCTGGCTATAAAATCAAAGATACTCAGAATGATAATTATTTATTAAGTAAATAATAAGCCGTTCTTCAATTATTCATTGACCTTTTTATGAAAAATAATTTTTGGGAAAAAATAAATAAACCTATTTTGGCCTTAGCTCCAATGGCTGGTATTACTGATAGTGCTTTTAGACAGATTTGCAAATTGTCTGGAGCTGATGTAGTTTATTCAGAAATGGCAAGTGTTTCCGCTTTATTTTTTAAACCTCAAAAAACTTTAGAATTAGTTAAATTTGATAAAAAAGAAAATCCTTATGTAGTTCAATTATTTGGTAATAATCCAGAACATTTTTCCGTAGCTACTCAAATAATTACACAAAAAATTAAACCAGCTGGAATTGATATTAATTTTGGATGTCCTGCTAGAAAAGTTTTTAAACACGGTAGCGGTTGTGCTTTAATGCTTCAAAAAGAATTGGCTCGTGAGATTATTAAAAATGTATTGGCTCATACTAATTTACCAGTCTCTCTTAAAATTAGGGCTGGATTGAAAGATACTGATGCTTTAGAATTTATCCAAAATATTCAAGACCTCCCCTATTCTGCTCTTATGGTTCATGGCAGAACCTATGAAGAAAAATTTTCTGGACCAGTTAATTTTCAATTAATAGAAAAAATTAAACAAGTAATCCCTAATAAAATAATTTTAGCTAATGGAGGTATTAATTCTCCAGAAGATGCCTCAAAGATTTTAAAAATCTATCCCTTAATTGATGGATTAGGTATTGCTAGAGGAGCTCTAGGAAAGCCTTATTTATTTCAGCAAATTAAAGATTTTCTTTCAACTGGCGTTTATGAAAAATATGACTTTGAAAAAATTAAAAAAATAATATTCCAACACGCTGAAATTATTAAAACTACTAAATCGACTAGTGGAATATTAGAAATTCGAAAACATTTAGTTTGGTATCTCAAGGGTTTTGCTGGAGCATCTCAATTAAGAAAGAAATTAGTCAGAGCTGAAAGCCTAAAGGAAATAAAGACTATTTTAAAAGAAGGCTTAAGCACTGATTTAGTTAATTTAAAATGAGTCCATGTTTCTAGTTGATTTTTCAAAAAAATATTGATATACTGAAATAACCTATTAATATTCAATAAATAATTTATTATTTTATGTCTAGCACTTCAACTAAAAATATAAAAATACCTCCACATAATTTAGAAGCAGAGAGTTCTATGCTAGGAGCTTTAATGCTGGATAAAGATGCCATTATTAAAGTAGCTAATATTGTAAGAATTGGAGATTTCTACAAAGAAGCTCATAATCTAATATTTAAAGCAATGATTGAGCTTTATGAGAAGCGTGAACCAATTGATGTTTTAAGTTTATCTAATAAATTAGAAGAAAAAAAACAATTAGATAAAATAGGTGGTTCTAGTTATCTAACAACCTTAGTTAATTCCGTGCCTTCTAGTTCTAATATTGTACATTATGCAAAATTAGTACAGAAAAAATCAACCTTAAGAAAATTAATTTCTTCTGCTAATGAAATTTTAGAGCTTGGCTATAATGAAAGTGAAGATGTAGAAAAGGTTCTTGATTTGGCTGAACAAAAGCTTTTTGCTGTTTCTCAAAAATATATTAAACAAGATTTTATCCCTATTAAATCTATCTTAGAAGCTGCTTTTAATAGAATAGATGAATTACATAAAGGAGACCATAAATTGCGAGGCATTCCTACTGGATTTGCTGATTTAGATAAAATCTTAGCTGGTTTTCAAAAGTCTGATTTAGTCATTTTAGCTGCTAGACCATCCATTGGTAAAACTACTTTAGCTTTAGATTTAGCTAGACAAATTGCTATTAAAGAAAAAATCCCAGTTGGAATTTTTTCTTTAGAAATGTCTGCTGATCAATTAATAGACAGAATGTTAGCAGCCCAATCTAATGTAGATCTTTGGCGATTAAGGACAGGACAATTAAAAACTGGCGATGGTGATGATGATTTTGAGAGAATTGGAGAAGCAATGGGTGTTTTAAGTGAGGCTCCAATTTTTATTGATGATGCTGGATCAGCTAATGTCATGGAAATGAGAACAATGGCAAGAAGGTTACAATCAGAACATAATGTTGGTGTTATTATTATTGACTATCTACAGCTAATGGAAGGTCGTGGCAGTGGAGATAATAGAGTTAACGAAATATCAGAAATTTCTAGAGCCTTAAAACAATTAGCTCGTGAATTAAATGTTCCTATTATTGCTCTTTCTCAGTTAAGTAGAGCTGTGGAATCTAGAAGTCCCCAAATTCCAAAACTATCTGATTTAAGAGAATCTGGCTCTATTGAGCAGGATGCTGATATTGTTATGCTTCTTTATCGAGAAGACCGAGAAAAACCTGACACTCCTAATAAAAATATTGTAGATGTATATATTGCTAAGCACAGAAACGGACCCATTGGAAAATTAGCTTTATATTTCAATGAAAATTCTACTACTTTTAAATCTTTAGAAAAAACTCACGCCGAGAATGAAATAGCCACTGAATAATTTTTTTAGTAATCAAATTTAATGTATCCCAAATCTTTTAAAAAGTTAATAGATTATTTTGCCAGCCTTCCTTCGATTGGGCCTAAAATGGCCGAAAGACTAGTTCTCTATCTCTTTAAGCAAGATAAAGACTTTTTAGAAAATTTTGGAACTACACTGAAAGAATTAAAAATTAATCTTCGCTATTGTCAACGATGTTTTAATATTAGTGAAGAAAATCTATGTGAAATTTGTCAAGATTCTTCTCGCCAGCTTAAAAGAATTTGTGTAGTAGAAGACCCTTTGGATGTAATTGCTATTGAACGAACTAAAAAATATCAGGGTATTTATCATGTTTTAGGTGGAACTATTGGACTAGTAAGAAAATCAGAGCAAGGAAAAATAAAACTTAGCGAGCTAGAGGAAAGAATTACTAACGAGAAAATTAAAGAAGTTATTTTAGCTACTAATCCGACTACAGAAGGAGATGCAACTGCTTTGTATATATTACGTACTATTAGACCCCTTGGGGTTAAAGTTACTCGATTAGCTAGAGGACTTTCTACTGGTGGAGATATCGAATATGCTGATGAGATCACTCTTTCTAGCGCGCTGACAAATAGAAAGGAGTTTACTTAATATTTCTTTTATTAGTATAGTTATAAATATAAATTTCAAAGAGGCAAATTAAAAAACATCTTTTAATCGATGTTTTTTAATTTGCCTTATCCTATTTTTGAATTTTTTAACTACAAAGTAAAATAGTTAAGCTATTTTAGTGATTTCTACTTCTGTCATTATTTGTCGGTGTCCAAACTTAACTTTATATCTTTTTTTCGGTTTAAACTTGATTCCGGTTACTTTTTTATCTTTAGCGGTTGCTAAAATCGTTCCTTCTACTACAACACTCTTTATAATAGGAGTGCCAATCTTAACTGATTTCTCATCTCCTACAAAAAGAACCTCTGAGAAAGTTATCTTATCCCCTACTTCCCCATCTAATTTTTCTATTTTAATTTTATCTCCAGAAGCAACTTTATATTGTTTCCCTCCAGTTTTTATAATAGCTAACATAAGCTAAATTTCTAAAATGATTACTTAAATACTATATCGTATTCTATAAGCTATGTCAATGATTACCTAAGATTAGTTGATTTAGCTTTTTTTAGGTGGACAAAATTAAGTTTAACCACTATGATAAAAATATGAGAAAATGGAAGAGAACTTTATTCTTTTGGATTTTAGTTTTATTATTTTTAATAACTGCGCCTTTAATTATTTTACATGCTAAAGGCTACCGCTTTGATACTCAGCGAGGTGTTTTTGTTTATAGCGGAGCTAT
>VAPM010394318.1_pt1 | contig 16698 bp, 13 predicted proteins | sample 3395091 | NCBI WGS metagenome assembly VAPM01 (sample SAMN08290445, study PRJNA428436) | hydrothermal vent metagenome | isolation source: Deep-sea hydrothermal vent chimney 3 | place: Pacific Ocean: Juan De Fuca Ridge | reverse complement strand
ATATCTGAGGAGGAAAAGCAAAATTGTCTTGATAATACCCAGTGGCCTCCTGCCATGTACGAGTATTTTAGGGGTGGAGGTTTTTCTTCTCAATTTAAAACTAAAGGAGGGATGCCTGTGACAATGTGTAGGATTAACTTGGTAAAAGGAGTGGGGCCCGTAATGCAAATCGCTGAAGGGTGGACAGTAGAATTACCTGGAGAAGTACATAAGGTATTGGATGAAAGAACAAATCCTACCTGGCCAACAACCTGGTTTGTACCCAGAATAAATGGAGTAGGCCCATTTAAGGATGTTTATGCTGTAATGGCAAATTGGGGAGCAAATCATGGCGCATTTAGCTATGGACATTATGGTGCTGATTTAATCACACTTTGTTCCATGCTACGCATTCCCGTAAATATGCACAATGTGGATGAAGATAAAATATTCAGACCAAGTGCATGGAATATGCTGGGTATGGATGGTGAAGGTGCTGATTTCAGAGCGTGCCAAAATTTTGGGCCTTTGTATGGGAAAAATTAACCCTGCTATCTCGTCTTGCCGGACCTGCCTTTGCCGGCAGGCGGGTTTATTCCGGCATCTGCCTGAGGTTCGTAGATCTCTCTCAATAGCATTCCTTCAAAACCCCAGAGAATAAAAAATTTTACGCTTACAGGGGTTTAATGCCCCGAGGTTGTTTACTTTTTTTATAAAGAAAAAACCTTCATTTTAGATTTCAAATAACTCAAAAACCTGCCATGGAAAAATACATCATTTCTTTAGACTCCGGAACAACCTCCAATCGTGCCGTGGTGTTTGACAAAGGGCTGAACATTAAAGGAATCGCCCAACAAGAATTTCAACAGATATATCCTGTTCCCGGATGGGTAGAGCATGACGCCAACGAAATCTGGGAGACACAATTTAAAGTATTTCGAGATGTAATGGAGCAGAATAAACTTTCTGCGGACGACATTGCAGCAATAGGAATTACCAACCAACGTGAGACTACCATTATTTGGGATAGAAAATCCGGAAAGCCGGTATCCAATGCAATCGTTTGGCAAGACAGAAGAACTGCGGAATATTGTGAACAACTGAAAAAGAATGGACATTTTGACCAAATAAGAAAAAAAACAGGTCTGGTGATTGACGCCTATTTTTCAGGAACAAAAATCAAATGGATTCTTGATAACGTCGAAGGAGTAAGAGGAAGGGCTGAAAAAGGAGAGCTTGCTTTTGGGACTGTCGAAACCTGGTTGGTGTGGAATCTTACTAAAGGCAAGTTACACATCAGTGATGTTTCTAATGCCAGTCGCACGATGCTTTTCAATATCAACACCTTAGCCTGGGATGATGAATTGTTGAATCTTATGGATATTCCCAAGAGTTTGTTGCCTGCGGTGGTAGACTCGTCAGAGATATATGGCGAAGTTCATCCGGATATTATAGCTGGGAATATTCCTATTTCAGGAATGGCCGGAGATCAGCAAGCATCACTATTTGGTCAGCTTTGCACTGAAAAAGGAATGGTGAAAAATACCTATGGCACAGGTTGTTTTGTGATGATGAATACCGGAAATAAGCCGGAGTTAACATCAGAAAAATTATTGGCGACTATAGCCTGGAAAATTGGCGATAATGTGCAATATGCCACCGAAGGAAGTGTTTTTATAGCCGGGGCATTAGTTCAATGGCTTAGGGACAATCTCAAAATTATATCAAATGCCCAGGAAATAGAATCCCTCGCTTTGGAGGTGGAAGATAATGGGGGAGTAGTCATTGTTCCTGCTTTTGCCGGCCTCGGTGCCCCACACTGGGATCAGTTTGCTCGGGGTAGCATGTTCGGAATCACCAGGGCAACAACGACTTCGCACATCGCAAGGGCCACGCTCGAAGCCATAGCACTTCAGGTTAAGGATGCAGTGGATGCGATGGTTGATGCTTCGGGATTAAAAATGAAACATTTGAAAGTGGATGGCGGGGCTTCTGTAAATAATTTATTGATGCAAATCCAGTCTGATCTATTGGGGATTGAGGTTGTTAGGCCGGTTGTCACCGAAACTACAGCACTTGGAGCAGCACTGCTGGCGGGTCTTGCTGTTGGGTTTTGGAAGGATATGGATGAAATAAAAAGTCTGTGGAAAGTAGATAAAACTTTTAGTCCTGACTTATCCAAAAATCAAGATGAGCTCATTAAAAACTGGGCAAAAGCAATTGACAGATCAAAGAACTGGATAGATAACTAAAGGACAGGAATGAGCCTGCACATTGGAGGTGAGGAATAAGAAACAAGAAAAAATGTGCCCATTTATTCAAGTGGATTCTGAAAACTAAACAACATAGTCATGGAAAGAAATAAAATGCTTAAGCAGCTCAATGAGGTGAAAGTGTGGGATGTCATTGTGATCGGTGGTGGAGCGAGCGGTTTGGGAGCAGCTGTAGATGCGGCATCCCGTGGTTTTAAAACCCTATTGTTAGAGCAGCATGATTTTGCAAAAGGTACTTCGAGTAGAAGTACAAAATTGGTTCACGGAGGCGTCAGGTATTTGCAGCAGGGAGACATTTCGTTAGTTTTGGAGGCGCTGAGGGAAAGAGGCCTTATGCTACAAAATGCTCCTCATCTGGTAAGAAATTTGTCATTTATTATTCCAAACTACGAATGGTGGGGAGGGCCATTTTATACCATAGGTTTGAAAATGTATGATATGATGGCCGGAAAGCTGGGCTTGGGACCATCAAAGAGTTTGTCACTTGATGAGACCGTTTCATCCATTCCGACTTTAGTAGAGGATGGTTTAAAAGGGGGAGTGGTATATCAGGATGGACAGTTTGATGATGCGCGAATGGCCATTAGTCTTGCTATGACATGTGCCGATTATAATGGGACAGTTTTAAATTATGTTGAAGTTACCAATTTGCTCAAAGATGATGAAGATATCATCAATGGTGTGGTAGTGAGAGATATTGAAAAAGACCAGGAATATAAATTGAAAGCTAAGGCTGTGATCAATGCTACCGGAGTTTGGGCAGATCGCATCATGCAAATGGATAATCCGGATGCAAAAGACATGATTCGGCCAAGCCAGGGTGTGCATTTGGTATTGGATAAATCTTTCTTGCAAAGTCAGCACGCTATCATGATTCCTTCTACAAGCGATGGCAGGGTGTTATTTGCAGTTCCCTGGCACAACCGAGTTATTGTTGGCACCACTGATACATTGGTGCATCATGCCACGCTGGAGCCCAGGGCACTTGAAGAGGAAATAGATTTTATATTAAGCACAGCATCAATTTATCTTTCGAAAGTACCAACACGAAAAGATGTCAAAAGTATTTTTGCAGGTTTGAGACCACTGGCAGCCTCAGACGGAGACGATTCGTCAACTAAAGAAATATCGAGACATCATAAGGTGCTGATATCATTGTCGGGATTGGTTACAGTGACTGGTGGGAAATGGACTACATATAGAAAAATGGGGGAAGACGCAGTTGACAAAGCTATGATGTTGGCCGGCCTGCCAGAAAAAAAATCCATCACAGAAAACCTGATGGTACACTCATACAGCAAGAATGTGTCACTTGATAACCCAAACTCAGTTTACGGAAGCGATATGGAAACCATGGAAGCTATTGCCGATGAAGACGAAAAATATGCAGGACTTTTGAGTGATGAACTGCAAATAAGCAAAGCTCAATTGATTTGGGCGGTAAGAGAAGAAATGGCCAGAACAGTAGAGGATTTTTTGGCACGAAGAACACGTGCGCTATTTTTAGATGCCAGGGAAAGTATTGCCATGTGTGAGTCCACTGCTTCGTTGATGGCAGACGAACTGGGCTTTGATGATAGTTGGGTCAAAACCCAGGTATTGGAATTTACTGCATTGGCCAAGGGCTATTATCTGGATTAGATGCTATCCGAACTCCGCACAATGTAACATTGTTATCGGTAAACCCAGGAAGCGGACTTTGCTAAAACTCCATTTACCATAAGTGTTTTTCATGTGCTTTCAAGTAGTAGTATTTTATGTGATATAATGTATTTATTGTTGATTGATAACTATTTAGATGATGTATATTATAATAACCTTTATATGATAGGATATATATAATTAACTATCAATTATATATACTACTTTAATTGATATAAAACTTCTAATATATTTGCTACTTAAAGGCTGTATTATGAAAACTGTATCACTTTCTTGAATATCGTCTAAAATGTGTTTGCGATCAAGGACCATGGCATGAGCTTAGTACAGCCATTTTACTATAAATGTTATGATAAAGCTAATGACCAGCACGGCAATTATATTGAGCCAGAAACCAGCTTTGATCATTTGTTTCATCGTAATGTGGCCACTGGAAAAAACAATAGCATTTGGTGGGGTAGCAATTGGTAGCATAAAGGCACAGCTTGCTGCCAGCGTAACAGGAATCACAAATAGCAGTGGCTCATTGAACATGCCCAAGCCTATGCCGGCTACCACCGGAATGGAAATCGTGGTAAGGGCAACATTGCTCATCAATTCAGTAGCAAAAAGCATGACCAACACCAATATAAAACCAATCAATAACCAATTCATTTCGCTGTATTGCGCAACAGTATTTCCAATATAATCTATAATTTCTGCCTGTTGCAATCCTTTTGCCAGCGTAATTCCTCCTCCAAATAGTATCAAAATTCCCCAGGGGAGTTTCTTTGTGTCGCTCCACTTCAAGATTGCGCGCTTCTTTTTTAGATCCGATGGAATGGTAAACATCAATGCCCCACCAAGAATTGCAGTTGTACTGTCATTCAATAGTTCATAATTTAACCATGCGTTGACATTTGCCTTAAATATCCAAGAAAATGCAGTGACTAAGAAAATACCTATCACAAGCTTTTCTTCCTTTTTTAATTTTCCCAATTCAAGCAATCTGTCGTGAAGCAAGTTTTTAGAAACATCTAATTTTATAGTATGTAATCGAAAAATGAATTTTACTAATACATAATATGTGAGCGCCAACATTATAAATGCAAATGGAAATCCTATCAATAGCCATTGGGCGAAATGTACCTCAATGCCATATAAATCTTTCATCAATCCTACCATCACCAGATTTGGTGGTGTTCCAATGATAGTTGCTGTTCCACCAATATTTGCCGCATAAGCTATGCTAAGCATCAAAGCCACGGCAAAAAATTTCATGGACTTTTCGTTTTTTCCAGCTTTTGCTGTCAATTGATCAATGACCGAAATACCCATGGGTAGCATCATTACAGTAGTTGCCGTGTTGCTTAGCCACATGCTCAGTAGGGCGGTTGCCAGCATAAACCCCATGACAATTCTCGATGGGGTGGTTCCTGTAAAATTAATGAGATGCAGTGCTATACGTGTGTGAAGATTACTTTTTTCTATGCCTAGGGCTATCATAAAACCTCCCATAAATAAAAATATAATTGGGCTGGCGTAAGCCATGGTGGCTGTCTTAATATCAAATATGCCAAGCATTGGGAAAAGTATAATCGGCAACAATGCAGTCACAGGAATAGGAATGGCCTCTGTAACCCACCAGATTACCATCCAAGTTGCAACTCCAATGACCATGGTAGCCTGCGGGCTGACAACTGAAAAATCAAAAATGAGATTTACCAGAATGAACGAAAGTGGTCCGGAAAGTAATGCAGTTAAGTATTTGAAATTCATGGTTCAAAGATATATTTAAACCCTGCATAAGCAAGTGTGGTCCTTTTTAGAAATTGACACAATAGTCGTTTTTCTTTCTAAGCATTTGCTCATTCGCTTTCTTAAAAAGATTTCGAATTGTTTCATCATCATCAGAAGGTTCTTCATCGAGGGTCTCTGGATCCCATTGACTGCGTTCGGTAGCAAAGAAATCACATCTGTCTTTGAGGCTTTTTTGAAGGATATTTTGGCTATTCGGCTAAGTGCTGTTCCCTTTTTTATTACCTTAGTAGTTGAATTTTTTTGTTCAATTAAAAGTGATGAGTTTCTATTTGTTTTATTAATCACAAAGAGCACATTAACAAGTTATTATACCAGTTTAACCTATATTTTAATGATAAGTAGAGCCTATATTTCAAACAGCCTGTTTTCCATCCTCTTGCTGTTGGTCGCCAGCTGTAGTGGCGATACAAACACTAAAAATTCATCAACAAGCGAGTCTTTTACCCCCTCGTCCTTTGAATGTCCCATGCGCTGTAAGAGTAGCACTTCTTCTCAGCCTGGGAAATGCCCAGTTTGCCACATGCTTTTAGTTAAATCTATTGAGGTGGAGGAAATGGACACTTTGGGCAATTATAGCAATCAGTCAATTTATACAGATGAATATGTATGGACTAATCAGGAAAACCAACCCTTCAAGCTGAGCAAAAACAAGGGTAAATATCAATTGCTTAGTACAATATTTACGCATTGTGAGTATGCTTGTCCTAATCTTATTAGCGATATGCTGAATATTGATGATGCTATAACGGAAGAGAAAAGAGATCAGCTCAATTTTATCCTTATATCTATTGACCCAAAAAGAGATACTCCAGAGCGTTTATCTGCCTATGCAAAAGATATGGATTTGGATACTCGAAGATGGTCATTATTACATGGAGAAGTTAAGGCCATCAATGCCCTCGTTTCTAATTTGGGGGTTTCGTATAAGCAATTTGAGAATGGCACTTTTGGACATTCCAACGTACTTACACTACTTAATCCAAAAGGAGAAATCATTTATCAACTGCAAGGCATCCATGCCAATAGAGAGGAGTTGGTAGCACTTATTAATCAACTCTAATAGTATCTTAAAACATATTTTTATAAGATTAAGTGGCCAAAAAGGGTCCTTTATTGAGTAAAATAGGTATTTCTAGTAACATTTTTATTGTAAGTATTTTAGCACCTATCTATAAAAAAAAATCATCTTTTTGCGTCCTTTCGTATATCTCAACTTGCCTAATACCCAGACATCTACTGCGTATGTTTATTTCAATTGAAAAGTATACCTATTTAATTTTTCAATCTCTTGTCGATTCCCTGATTGGTCTTTTATTTTTCATTTTTTTGTTTCTCTGAGCCGGAATGATTCTTCGTTCATATTTATTATGTGGGCTTTATAGGTAATTCGATCTACTAAAGCCGAGGTCAATACCGGATCGCCAAATAATTCACTCCATCGATCAAAAGATAAATTGGTGATGATGCTCGTTGACTGTCTATGCCTTATCCCTAAATGGAAAATATTAGTGAATTATTGAGGTTAGATTTATTTCAAACTAAACTTCCTCACTACATGATAAATATCATATTCTACAAGGATTTTGCGACTTACTTTGGCGGATCTTTTGAAGAAAGAACGTATAATCGAAACCTTATTAGAAATTAAATTATTGAAGATCAAACTAGTTATAGATGAAAGATAAAGACCAGAAAATTAAAGACCTCAATGTTAGCTCAAACGATGTTGGGCGTAGAGATTTTTTAAAGACATCTGCCGCTGTAGTTGGCACAACTGCCGCAGCAAGCATCGTATATTCAAAATTAAAAGCTCAACAACCTACCACTCAGGAAGAGTATGAGCTCACCTACAATTCTAGTCAAACAAAAGGGGATATTTTGGCACAATGCCCATACTGTGGTGTAGGGTGCGGTTGCATTATAAAAACAGACCAAAAGGGCAAAATTGTAGGCGTAGTACCCGACAAAGATCACCCAACAAATAAAGGACTTCAATGCATAAAAGGGTTGGCATCGGCAGAAGCCATCTATGTGGATCGACTCACAAAACCATTGATACGTAAGGATATGTCTGACCCTACCATTGGTTATGTCTCTAAAACAAAAGGAAGTTTTGATCGCTCTTTGTTTAGAGAAGCATCATGGGAGGAAGTAGAAGAGCTGATTGCAGATAAAATAGTAGAGATTATTAAGAAAAAAGGAGGAAATGCTATCGGGCTGTATGGTTCGGGACAATTATCAGTAGAAGGCCAATACTTGGAAAACCTCTTTATGAAAGGAATCATCGGTTCCAACACCATTGAAGCCAATGCACGTATGTGTATGACTTCTGCCGTAACAGGTTATTTCAAAACATTTGGCTCCGACACACCCCCTACTTGCTACGATGATATTGAGATGTGCGATATGGTTACTTTTTGGGGTCACAACCCCAGAGGGGCGCACCCAATATTATATTGGAGGGTGGCCGATCATAAGAAAAGCGCCAACATTCCATCACTTGTAGTAGATCCGCGCAGAACAGGAACGGTTCAAGGATTAGAGGAAGTCAATCCCGACAACTCCCATCATTTTTCCACCATAAATGGAGATATTTCTATTCAAAATGCCATTGCTTATGCGATACTCGAAAAGCATGAAGAAGCCGTAGATTATGATTTACTGAAAAAACACGTATCAGGGTGGGAAGATTATATCGAAAAAGTTAAAGCTAAGTTTAATCCAAAGGATGTAGAAGATATGACTATGATTCCTGCAGAAAGAATATATGAAATAGCTGAAATTTGGGCTAAGGCCTCTATAAAAGGAAAGAAGAACGGGAAAGGAGGAGTACTCACTTATTGGGGCATAGGGTATAATCAGCACATTCATGGGCAAAATAATACCGTAAGTTTGGTTAACCTAATGGTGTTAACCGGCAATATTGGCCGCCCGGGATGTGGACCGCATTCACAAACAGGGCAACCCAATGCCATGGGAGAAAGATTAACTGGTGGGTTGACCGGCAGATTGCCTTTTAATGTGGGCATTGATGATGAAAAGCATAGGGCAAAAATTGCCAAATTTTGGGGCATTCCTAAATCAAGGTTAGATGCTGTAGCAAAACTTCAAAATAGAGGCATGGCCATTGGCATGATGGAAAGAGCACTGAAAGAAGAGGTAGATGCGATGTTCTTGATTTATGCCACCCACATTGATTTGCCTGACACCCATAATTTAGTGCGCCCGGCGTTAAGCAGAATGTTTTGTGTAGTACAAGAAATTTATACGCAGGCTCCAAACAATTTATATGCAGATATTATACTGCCAGCTGCCACTTGGGGAGAATGGGTAGGTGGCACCTATATTCAGTCAGAGCGAAGGTTTTATGTGGTAGATGGCACGGCCAATCCTATAAAAGGCACACGCCCAGATATGGATATGGTTATCGATAAAATGAAGCTGATCGGGGAGCGATTAGGCTTAGATGTAGATAAAATCGTTCCTTATCAAAGAAAAGAAAATGGTTTTTATGATCCAGAGGAGATATTCCGTGATTTATGCAAAGCCTCAGAAGGTTCGGATGCCGATATGACCGGTCTACTGGAAGTAGAAAAAGAAACAGGCAAGTCTCCATATCAACAAATTCGTGATTTGAGAGGCATTCAATGGCCGGCTCCAACGGCCGAAATAGCTAAGAAAGGTGGCACGAAGCGGAGGTATATGGGGCAGGAAGAAGGCTGGGGAAACAAACCATATGGAGCCTTTCGGCATAAAGACGGAAAAATGCACATGCACTTTTGCGATCAGGATTATAGCCAACGCCAGGAAATAACAGACCAATTGATGCGATTTGGCGCAGAAGGAGAAGAAAAATTCTATGCCATAGACAACAATGATCTACTGGTTAAAGCAAGGGACATGGCATTAACGCCTGATCTACCAGACAAAGCTTATCCCATGTGGCTGGGATTAGGCGTGGTATATGAGCATTTCCATACCGCCAAAACCATTAGGAGTGGCACCACAAGAAAATTGGTACCTGAAATGTATGTGGAGATGCACGAAGATGATGCCAAAAATTTTGGACTGGCAGATGGAGACTGGGCAAAAATTACAACTCGTAGAGGAAACTATCAAGCCCGGGTTTCAATAGGGCTGGACTCTACAGTGAAGCCAGCGAGAAACACGGTCCCCAAGGGTTATATGTTTAGCCCATGGAATTTATCGGTAGCTGATTCTGCAGACCCCAATAAAAATAAATGGTTGGTAAACGGAGTATCCAGTAGAGCTTATGATCCCGTCTCTGGGCAGGTAGATTTTAAAAAACTGGCTGCAAAAATTGAAAAAATTTAATCATTACAATCTTATAAAAATGAACTATAAATTATATATAGGGATAGCCCTAACAGCAACTTTATTACTTAACTGCTCTGAATCTAAGAATTCAAATTTAATTAGCGGAGACGTGAACAATGGTAAAACCCTGTACGAAACAAACTGTGCTGCTTGTCATCAGCAGGATGGCAAAGGAAAAACAGGGTTTGCTCCCAGCCTCAATAATATTGATTTTCTTGCAGTAGCTGATGATCATTTGATCAAACGATTTATTCTTGAAGGGCGAGCAGGCACAATCATGACACCTTTCAAAAACAATCCAAATGTAGCTGGAAATGTAGATGACATTGTCGCCTATATGAGATCTTGGTCTGAAGATTTTGATCTATATAATGAAACTCCTATAGATTACGAGTGGAAGAGTAATGGAGATGCAGGCAAGGGCGAGGCTTTATATGCGAATTATTGTGCAGCTTGTCATGGAGACCAAGGCCAGGGGTATTTTGCTGGAGGGTCAGGTACGGGCATAGGAAATGCCTCTTTTGTTTCTATGGTTCCGGACGATTACATTAAAAAAACTTTATTAATGGGCAGAGTTGGCACCGCCATGAAATCCTTTGATGGAGCAAAAGGTGTAGCTAACCTTACCAATATTGAGATGAACGATGTGATTGCTTTTTTAAGGACCAAAGGGGAATATACAACTAAATAGAGTCTGTCTATAAAGTTAGCGCTCTGGGATCAGTAACATCAGGCAAGCATCTGGAAGTTATCGTGGTAAGCAGAGCGGCTCTATGAAGGAATTAAAATGAATAGAAGGAAGTTTATGCTGGGCTTAGTATCGGCGGGGTTGTTTTTAACCCCGGTAGCTTTTATTGGTTTGAGGAGAAAACTGCACAAGAAGCGTCACTTCTTAAGACCTCCCGGAGCACTTGCCGAAGCCGAATTTAAAAAGCAATGCATTGGGTGCTACAAATGCGCTACAGCATGCCCCAATGATTGCATTGAAATGGCCAGCTTTGAGTACGGTGCCGAAAATGTGCATACGCCCGTAATAAATGCGCGAAATAGAGGGTGCATTTTATGTATGCGATGCAATCAGGTATGTCCTACAGGAGCCCTTCAGGAAATTAAACCTACGGAAGAAGAAATTATCAAGAACGTTAATATGGGCGTTGCCGTGATTGATGAAAATCTTTGCTTTTCTTTTTTTGGTAGAACTTGTGGGGTATGCTACAGGGCTTGTCCGTACCCAGGAAAAGCACTTACCGTGGGGCTTTTTGAACAACCCACTGTTCATGCTGATTTTTGCATCGGATGTGGTCTATGCGAGCAGGCTTGTATTCACATGCCTCAGGCCATTCGTATTAAACCGGCAAATCAGGCTTAATAATTAAGAAACTATGAGTACTCCGAAAAAAATAACCTGGCTGAAGCCCCTTCGGACTATGAGTGTACTCATGGTTATTGCCTTTTTTGTGTTTATACCGTTGAGTAATAAATATGCAAATTTTAAAATCGCATATAATCAAAGTCGTTTAGTTGAACTTTCAGATGGTATAATCACAGCGACCATCTATCAGGGGCTGGATTGGTTTTATTCAAAATTTCAAGACCCTGTTGTTGCTGCCACATCCAATAATGGCTCACTTTGGGCCTACACCATTTTTGGCGTATCTATTTCAGATCCGTTGGGTTTATTAAGCGAAATGATTTCTGCGGTTCATTTTCCTATAAAATATCTATTAGGAGGGTTAATACCCTATGCCTTAACACTCCTACTGGGCAGGTTTTTTTGTGGCTGGTTGTGCCCCATGATTGCAATTAATAAAATAGCTTCGGTGCTTAGAAAAGCTCTTTTGTATATTAAAATGCCTTTGTTAGATGTAAAGCTTCCAGTACAAACACGATTTTTTGTGTTCTGGGGAGGGTTAATTTTGAGTTATATTTTCGGTATGTGGACTTGGCACTTCATACTACCTTATATTTCTTTTTCGCACGAAATTTTTTCCATCATTGTATTCCAGTCCTTCACAGTCGGCATCTATTTTTTGCTGGCCATATTTCTACTCGAAGTGGCGGTGATTCCTGGCCAGTATTGCAAGTCTATTTGTCCAACAGGACAGCTACTTTCATGGGTTGGGCATATACAATTGTTTAGATTAAAAGTGAATGAAGCCAGCTGCCCACAAGGATGCCACGATTGCTACAATGCCTGCCCGATAGATTTGTATCCAAAAAATAATCAACTGCATTCTTGTCATTCATGCGCGTTGTGCGTTACGGCATGCCCAGAAAACAACATCCAGTTTGGTGTCAGTAACTATCTAAAAAACTGGGAAGTAAAGAAAAATTAGAACTACTCAATTATAATTTATGGCCAAGCCTTTTAGCTCAATAATTAATTTAAAATGGCAGTTTATATTAATAGTTACCTGCTTTTTTATGGCCATTCCTTTTTCTAAGGCCCATCATTACAAAGGCCTGCCGCATTACAATTATTTCGACAATTACCCACAGGTGCCTATATTAGAATATATAGAAGAAACCCCGAATTACGAAGTTTTTGTTACCATCTACAATTTTCAGGGCTTAGATTTAGGAATGGTAGAGGCCCCAAACGATGTAAGATTTTATATTTATTTGTACAATATAGAAAAAGGCAGCTCTCACCTTGGTTCGGCCAATTTTGACATTTACTCTCATGGCAAGCTAATTCATAAATTTATTGGGATGGAGCAAGAAGAAGAGAGTATCTATACCCTTCGATCAACAATCAAAGAGCAGGATGATCTTCTATTAAAAATTACATTTATTAATGAAGAAGGCGAAGAAGTGGTAATTGATATGGCCATTGAAATCACAGCGTCCTTTTGGGATAAGTACGGGTTGTATTTTGCAATAGTTAGCTTTTTTGCAATAGTTGGCATCATTAAAAAATCAACAGGAAAATAAAGTGAAAGAGACAACACAGGTATATAATAATTGGTGTTTACCTTCCACCTCCGAAATAATTGAGAACGCAGGACTTGAACAAGGTGCATTATTGCTTTTGTTCGTTCTAATTGGAATCGCATTCGCTTTCCGGCTAAAGGATAAAAACTCTTTAAGTTTAGTATCTAATTATAGATATAATTTACTGAATAACAGGCACTTAATAAAATTTATACAATCTAATTATTTCTCCTTTTCTATACGTTTTTTACCTGCATTATTATTTGTATTTGTTCTCGTTACTGGGTTTTATGGAAGAAAATACACAAGCTTAGCTGCTGGGTTTACATGGTTATTTTGGTGGACATTGCTCATCTATTTTGTGGCTTTTGCCGGCAAAGTATTTTGTGCAGTGTGCCCTTGGGATTTCTTTGCTAATCTATTTCAATTTGGGTGGTTCCATAAGCTAAAAAAAAGTAGCTCAGGTTTAAACCTCAAGTGGCCTAAAGCATTAAAAAATGTGTATCCTGCCATATTCTTTTTTGTGGTATTAACATGGCTCGAACTTGGGTTTGATATTACAAGAAACTCCTATTTTACAGCTTGGTTAGGGTTGCTAATGGTAGTTATGGCGGTACTATCAGCTTTAATTTTTGAGCGCAGATCGTTTTGCAGGTATGCATGTCTGGTAGGAAGAGTAAGCGGCTTGTATGCTCAAATATCTCCTGTGGAGCTACGCAAAATTGATAACAAGGTATGCACCTCATGTAAAACTAAAGAATGTGTAACCGGCACGGCTACTACTACCCCTTGCCCTACGTTTGAAAAACCCTTTAAATTGGAACAAAATACGTATTGCACTTTATGTACAGAGTGTATTCGCTCTTGCGATAAAGACAACCTTAGCCTGTTTTTACGACCTCCAGGGGTAGATTTAGAAAAAATTAAGACCAGCAGAAAAGATGAGTCTGTTTTGGCCTATGTTATGTTAATTCTTACTTTTTTTCATGGAATTACAATGACAAAATATTGGTTTATCTGGACTGCCTTCATTGGCAACTATGCCAATGTTAACTACCAATGGGCATTTACTATTTTAATGCTTATTACCCTGTTTGGTGCTTATTTTTTAATGAAGGGCATTGAATTATTTATTGCCAGATTTGTTTCCGGCAATAATATGGGCATGAACCTTGCCTATGTATTTATACCCATTACTTTGGGCTATCATTTGGGGCATAATTCCATGCATTTGTTTATCGAGCTATCCTACATGGTTCCGATAATAAACGACCCATTTGGCTTTGGTTGGAACTTGTTTGGGCTATCAGGCTACCAGCCCGCTCCATTTATCAACCCGGATGTACTTCGCTATATTCAATTATCAGTAGTGCTTATTGGGTTCTATTATTCTATTAAAGCACTAAGACAAAGACTGGAGCAGATTTCCAGCTCTACAAAAGATAGAGTGGTAATGTTTGTTGGCTATTATTTTATAATGTTAGTGTTGGCTATTTTGGCTATATGGTTTGTATATCAACCCATGGTAATGAAAAGTGTAAGTGTATAAAAATGGGTGAAGGGAAGAAAATGGATCGCGCAGGCTTTTTTAAATTTGGGCTTAGAAAAACGAAGGAAAAAGCCCTTGAGAAAATACAAAGCAAAGTAAGTAAAATAGGTATTCGCCCACCGGGAGCCATTGATGAAGAAGAATTTTTAATTGCTTGTATAAGATGCGATGACTGTGTAATCGCATGCCCACATGATTCTATATTTAAACCAACGTATGCAGCCGTAGGAGGATATGGCAATACGCCATACTTAGATTTAAAGCATAAGGCTTGCGAGTACTGCCCAGACACTCCCTGCATATCCTCGTGCAAAACCGGTGCACTGATAAAAGAACCTCAATACATGCAAATGGGCATAGCCAAAGTATATGAAGAGCATTGCCTTTCTGCCCAAGGGCAGTACTGCGACTATTGCAAAAACCCTTGCCCTACTGGCATAAATGCACTAAAAATAGGAGATAACAGAGTGCCTGTTATTGATAAAGAACTGTGCGTAGGGTGTGGCAAGTGCGAGTACATCTGTGTTTCTCAAACAGGCAAGGCAATAGAGGTGGATCCGGTTCACTATGTTTAAATAATTCACTATGATACAACACTTCGTTTAATTATTAATTAAACAACTGAATATCAGGATATTAATACTAAACGTGTTCATGCGTTAACCAGCTAATAATCAGATAGATGAATAAATACAGCGAAGTATTATGATAGTAAAATTTCTGCTGGAATCTTTAATCCTCTATATAAAGATTTCACCATTTTAAGTGTCAATGCTCTTTTCAATTTCATAGAAAAGTATGAAATGGTAGATAATAAGACCGCAAACACCCTCAAGTATTTCTTTCGATATAAAATTCAAGAATTTCGTAGCGTTTGATTTTGGCTCTGTGAGACCAAATTATTTTCCTTGAAGCCATAATCTCATTGGTCATTTCAGGAGTCAAATAAAGTGTCTTAGATTCAGCTCTAGCATCTAATGTAGTTCTAATGGCTTCTATAAAAGATTTATCTTGAATCTCAGAAATTCTTTGAATAAGGATATTCTTTAGTTCTATTGTCGACATATCTCTACAATTCTTTTCTCAAATTTAAAGATAATCTCAATAATTTGATTTTATCCGAGCAATTATTGGCAACATTTCACTATACAACATAAAGTCCGTATAGTGATTTTTTATCTGGATAATCTTAAGGTATTTATTGTTTTAGAGCAATGAAAGTACGGGTTTCTATTCAAAATCTGTTTCTCTAACCCTATTCTTGTCACCTTTTTCTTTTTCTGCTTTTTTCAATTCCTCCCTTAACTCTTTTTCAAATATTGGGTATCGGTTACGCTAAAATTCGTAGGCTACTGTTTGTTAATTTCTATAATTTTATCAGGTTATTCCGCCTTTTGCAAATGGCTCAAAAGCCTATGGATTTTTAGCGGATGTAGTAGGGCATTGAATGGTGATATAGCTCTTGAAGTTGAATGTTCTAAAGGCTCTCCGTCAGCAAGCCTATGGCGTCTGATGGGTAGAGAGAGCTTGCCTGCTGGCAAGGCAGGAGCGCACTGGCGGTCATTTGACCGTCAGCCGTCTACTCGACTACCATGCGTTTTTATTTTTCATCAATCTGTAAATACTATTTTCTTGTTTCAATCTTTAGGGAAATATTTGTCAATTAACTCTCTGGTTTGTTTTAACCATTGAAGTCTTTGTTTTAAATCGCTTGTCACAACTATTCGATAAATCTTTCTCTCAAATTGCTTTACTCCACAAAAATCTAAGATGCAATTTTTCCAAATTGTTTCAAGAGGGTCTCCAAATATCTTATTTTCTCTTTCCGCGTTAGTATTTGATGTATTAAATACAAGTCCCGTTTTTGCTTTCAATAGACCAGTTGGAACTCCTTCACCATTATCTTCTTCTTCTTCAAACTCATAAGCTATTCCAGGTCTTATAATTCTGTCAATCCATCCTTTTAAAATTGCAGGTGGTTGTCCCCACCAGTTTGGATGAACAATAATTATCCCATCGCTTTGTGTTAAGTCATCACAATGTTTTTTTACAAGGTCAGTAATTTTTCCATTCTTAGGTATTTCTGTTGAAGTAATTATTGGGTCAAATTTTTCTTCGTGTAAATCATGGAATATTACTGAATGTCCATTTTCAATGAGTCTT
>VAPM010077501.1_pt1 | contig 16757 bp, 16 predicted proteins | sample 3395091 | NCBI WGS metagenome assembly VAPM01 (sample SAMN08290445, study PRJNA428436) | hydrothermal vent metagenome | isolation source: Deep-sea hydrothermal vent chimney 3 | place: Pacific Ocean: Juan De Fuca Ridge | reverse complement strand
CCTTTTAAAGAAATTATTTCTGATAAAATATCTGGTTTGGAATGTAATCCATACGAACCAGCAGATATTGCTAAAAAAATCATAAAAATTTTAATAAATAAAGAATTAGCAATTAAATTAAGTGAAAATGCTAAAAATGAAGTTATTAATAAATTTAATTCTACTAAATTAGTAAAAGAAAATATTAATTTTTATAACTCAATAGTTTGAAGTTTGCCATTATTACACATGCCGTTCATAAAATTAAAGGGAATAAGTTTTATGCTTATGAACCTTATGTGCGTGAAATGAATTTATGGCTTAAATATGTTGATGAAGTACAAATTGTTGCACCAGTTTCAGATGAAGAAATAACTACTATTGAAAGTAAGTATCAATTTCAGCATAATGAAACAAAACATCATAGCGAACCTGCCTGTCCGGCAGGCAGGCAAGGTAAAGCTATCTTATCAGAAAAGCAGATTACCACGTCGCACACTCCTCGCAATGACGAATCCGAACGTCATAGCGAACAACGTGAAGCTATCTTATCAAAAGAACGGATTGACACGTCTCACACTCCTCGCAATGACGAAAAACCAATTAAATTAACTGAGATATCCTCATTTGATATTACATCATTTAAAAATGGTTTAAGTGCTATTTTTGTTATTCCAAAAGTAATATGGAAAATTTATAAAGCAATGAAATGGGCAGATCACATTCATTTACGATGTCCAGGAAATATCGGATTGTTAGGCTGTTTTGTACAAATATTGTTTCCAAATAAACCTAAAACTATAAAATATGCGGGTAATTGGAATCCAAAAAGTAAACAACCATTGAGCTATAGAATTCAAAAATGGATTTTAAACAATATCTTTTTAACTAAAAATGGAAAAGTATTAGTTTATGGAGAGTGGGCTAACCAAAGTAAAAATATTGTTCCTTTTTTTACGGCAAGTTATTCGGAAAAGGAAATAGAACAAGAAGAGAAGATTACTTCGTCGCACACTCCTCGAAATGACGAAACTGAACGTCATAGCGAACAGAGTGAAGCTATCTCATCAAAAGAACAGATTGCTTCGTTGCAAACTCTTCGCAATGACAAAAAAGAACGTCATCCTGAACTTGTTTCAGGATCTCATCCAAATGCTCTAAATTTTATCTTTGTAGGAACTTTATCTAAAGGAAAACAACCCTTGTTAAGTGTGCAAGTTGTTCATGAACTTAAAAAAAGAGAATTTAAAGTTCAACTAAATATTTATGGAGATGGAGTAGAAAGAGCTAATATTGAGATATATATATTAGAAAATAAATTGCAACAAGAGGTAATTTTACACGGAAATATTTCTAAAGAAAATATAAAAGAAGCTTACAAAAAATCACATTTTTTATTATTTTTTTCAAAATCAGAAGGTTGGCCAAAAGTAGTTGCTGAAGCTATGTTTTGGGGGTGTTTACCAATTTCTAGTAATGTATCTTGCATTCCTTTTATGTTAGGAAATGGAAGAAGAGGAACCGTAATAAACTCAGATATTAAAACGATTATTGCTGTAATTGAAGATTATTTAAAAGATGATAAAAAATATAGAAAACAAGTAAAAGAAGCAATGAAATGGTCAAGGCAATATACGTTAGAACGGTTTGAAAAAGAAATAGGGGAGTTATTTAAGTAAAAGATGCTGAACCAAGTTCAGCATGACGAAACACAACGTCATTCTCAGCTCGACTGGGAATCTCATGATATGAAAAGGAAAGTAACAGATGCTGAAACAAACCCAGCATGATAAATAAAAATAGCGATGAAAGAAAGTTACACCTATATTTTAAGTAATAAAAATAGAACAGTTTTATATATTGGGGTAACTTCTAATCTAATTAAAAGAATTGAAGAACATAAAAACAGTATAGGTTCAGAGTTCACAAAAAAATATAATGTTAATGAATTATTATATTTTGAAACTTTTATAGAGATAAACCAAGCTATAAAAAGAGAAAAACAATTGAAGAATTGGAATAAAGCATGGAAATGGAATTTAATAAAAGAAAATAATCCTGATTTACTAGATTTGTACAATGATTTGAGAAGAACGTAACAGATGCTGAAACAAGTTCAGCATGATGAAATGTAACATTATTCTGTTCTAGTTGTGGAATCTAAAGTTTAGAAAATAAAAGTAAAACAATGAATAAAAAAAACACTAAAGAATCAAATATGTATTCTAAAGGAATTTATTTTAAAAATAAAACTAGGCATTCGAAAGATGCTAGATTTAAAGTTAAACCAATAATGAATTTTTTAAAGGTTTATTTAGAAAAGTATTCCTTAAAAGTAAATTCTTATGCAGATGTAGGATGTGGTTCTGGACAATTTGCTGAATTGTTTGTTAATGAATTGAAAATAATATTCTCATCTATTAAAACTTTTAAGGCTTTTGATGTTTCGCCACATGTTAATGAGTTAAGTTCAAAAAATTTAGACTTTCAGTTTGGCGATTTTACAGAAACAAATGAACATTTTGATTTAGTAACACTGATTGATGTTTTTGAACATGTGATTAATCCTTCAGAATTTTTAAAAAAAATAAGTAAAAGAACAAATTTCATAATATTACATATCCCTTTAGAGGATTGTATGAGTGTGAATTTTAGAACATTACAAAAAAGAAAAATTAATAACCCAGGACATTTATTATATTTAAATATAAATTCGGCTATAAATTTAATTACCTCATCAAATTTAAAAATAATTGATTTTGAATATTCTACTGAAGCAATTAAAGCTCCCTCAAATAACGAAAGTATTTTACAAAAGATATTTTTCCCAATTAAGTTTATTGTTTTTAAATCAAATAAATATTTATATTCTAAGATATTTGGTAATAGTTTAATTGTATTTGCAAGAAGTAATGGATAATAATTTAAAAATATTACAAATAGTTGATTCTTTAAATTCTGGAGGAACGGAAAGAATGAGTATTAATATTTTTAATATGCTTAATGAAAAAGGTATTACTAATAAATTATTTGTTACAAGACGAACAGGTCTTTTAGAAGAATCTTTAGTAAATAAAAATAATTATGTTATTTTTAATAAAAAACATTTTCTAGATTTAATAACCTTTTTTAAAGTATATAGATCAATTAGATTATTTAATCCCAATATAATTCATGCACATCAAACATCAATTTATTGGGCAATCTTTTTTAAATTTTTTCTTTTTAGGAGAGATATTAAGATTATTTGGCATAATCATTATGGTAATAGTGAAAACCTTCCACTTTTAAATAAAATTCCTTTAATTGGAATATCTAATATATTTAACTCAACAATTTCAGTAAATTTGAAATTAAAAGAATGGGCTGTTTCAACTTTAAAATCTAAAAATAATTATTATCTCCCAAATTTTGCATCTCTTAACACTAAAATTAAAAAAACAACTTTTTTAAAAGGGAAAAATAATGCTAGAATAATATGTTTGGCTAATCTTAGACCTGAAAAAGATCATATTAACTTGCTAAAAGCGTTTAAAAAAGTTCAAAAAACATATCCAGATTGGACTTTACATTTAATTGGTTTAGATTTAAAGGATTCCTATTCTGCTAAAATAAAATCATTTATAGCTGAAAATAAGTTAGTGAATACTGTATTTTTGTATGGAGCACGTCAGGATATAGCATTTATTTTAAAGCAATCTACAATTGGAGTTCTAGCATCAAAATCGGAAGGTTTACCAGTTGCTTTATTAGAATATGGATTGGCAAAATTACCCGTAGTAGTCACTAACGTAGGAGATTGTGTAAATGTAGTAACAAATGAAATTAGCGGATTGGTAGTAGCTCCAAACAGTGATAAACAATTAGCAGAAGCAATTTTAAAACTAATAGATGAACCAAATTTATCTAAAATTTTTGGAGAAGAATTATTTAAGACAGTAACTTCAAAATTTTCTAAAGAAAAGTATATTTCTAAATTAATTAAAATATATCATTGAATAGTAAAACTTCATATGGCAGGTTAATTCTAGCTATAATTCACCTTATTTTAGGCGTTTTATTACTTGTAGGTATTGTTGCAAAGGTATATTCTACCTTAATTGTTGCTTTTGGAATTTTATTTATCATTAAATCTAAAAACAAACATAATGAAGCAATGCTATGGAGTGCATATCTAGTAGGTGCAGAGGTGCTATTTAGAATGTCAGGAGGAACACTTTTTTATGAATTACCAAAATATTCGGTTTTACTTTTCTTGTTTCTAGGGCTATTTATAGAAAAGAAAAAACATGCTATTTCAATAACTTATTTAATTTATATTCTCTTATTATTAATAGGGATAGCTTTTACCAATATTCCTTTTACAGAATCTATACGAAAAGCAGTTGCGTTTAATTTAAGTGGACCAATTTTATTAGGAGTCTCTGCTATTTATTTTTATAAACGAAAAATTACGTTACAAAAGTTGATGGACATGTTATTTTATATGTTATTACCTATAATTTCTATGTTAAGCTTATTATATTTTAAATCTCCTGATATTAAAGATATTACCTTTAATACTGAAGCCAATTTTGCAACCTCTGGTGGTTTTGGACCTAATCAAGTAGCAACCATTTTAGGTTTAGGTATTTTTATTGTTACAATATATTTATTTTTTAAAAAACGAATATTTTATGTATTTCTAATAGATATTTTTCTTTTAATCTATTTAATTTTTAGAGGTTTGTTAACGTTCTCTAGAGGAGGAATTCTAACATCATTTTTAGCAATAGGTTTTTTTACATTTTTTTACATTTTAGCAACTAAAGATAAATTGAAAAATTTGATAAAATTTGCAACTTTATTTGTGTTTTCAGGAATTGCTTTGTTACTATACACTTCAAATTTAACAGGTGGGATGTTAATGAATAGATATACTAATAAAAATGCTGCTGGAATTGAAAAAAAGGATATTAGTACAGGAAGAGTAGTAATTTTTGAAACGGACTTAGAAGGGTTTTTAGATCACCCATTTTTTGGGTTGGGTGTTGGTGGTAGTAAATACTATAGATTAGATAAATTAGATAGATATGCAGCATCACACAATGAAGTTAGTAGATTATTAAGTGAACACGGAATGATTGGAGTAGTAATTTTATTTTTATTGATATTTATACCTATAAAAAACATGAAAAATCAATCTAATTTAGCTAGGGCATTTTTAGGTGCTTTCTTTCTATTTTGGTTTTTAACTATTAACCACTCGGCAATGCGTATTGCTTTTCCAGGATTTATTTACGGATTAAGTTTAATTACATTAAAAATAAATGAAGAAAATTCTATATATAGGAAATAATTTTGCTGAAAATAGCAAGTACCATTCTGCTATGGAAACCCTCAGTAGTTTGTTGATTTCTAAAGGATTTTTAGTTGTAAAATCTTCTTCAAAAAAAAACAGAATACTTCGTTTATTTGCTATGTGTACCGCAATTATAAAACTTAGAAACAAAGTTGATTTTATATTAATTGATACTTTTAGCACCTTAAATTTTTGGTATGCAGTACTTATTTCTCAATTGGCTAGACTTTTTAAAATAGACTATATTTCCATTTTACATGGAGGAAATTTACCTCATAGATTACATAAAAAACCATTTTTATCAAAATTGATATTTAATAACTCTTATAAAAATGTTACCCCATCAAAATATTTAGAAGTTGAGTTTAATAAATGCAATTTTAAAACAGAATATATTCCAAATCCAATTGTATTAGCTGATTATCAATTTATTGAAAGAAAAAATAGTCAACCAAATTTACTTTGGGTACGTGCTTTTGATAAAATATACAATCCGTTATTAGCTGTAAATGTATTATTTGAATTAAAAAAAGAGTTTCCTAAAACAACTTTATGTATGGTTGGACCAGATAAAGATGGAACTTTGGATGAGGCTAAAAAATTAGCAAAGAAGCTTAGAATTTATAAGAGTATTAAATTTACAGGTGTTTTACCAAAAGAAGAATGGCATCAACTTTCAATAAAATATGATATTTTTATCAATACAACAACAATTGATAATATGCCTGTGAGTATTATTGAAGCAATGGCTTTAGGTTTTCCTATTGTTTCAACTAATGTAGGTGGATTACCTTATTTAATTGATAATGAGATAGATGGATTGTTGGTTTTGCCCAATAATGAAATTGAAATGGTTAATGCCATTAAACGATTAATAAATAGTCCTACATTGACAAATAAACTATCAACCAATGCACGAAAAAAAGCTGCAACACTTGATATTGAAGGTATTACAAATCAATGGTTAAAATTACTAACATAGTGTTTTACAAACTTATATTTAATATCGGTAAAAAATTAAGGAATCCATCTTTAGAAAAGTGGTTTCAATTTTTGAAAAAATCTGAAAAATGGTCTTTAAAAGAATTAGAAACTTATCAATTAAAAAAACTACAAGAATTAATAAAAATAGCTAATAAACAATCTAGTTATTATAAACAAAAATTTGATGAAACAGGTATTAATCTATCTGAAATTAAAACTTTAGAAGACATTCAAAAACTACCTATTTTAACCAAATCGGATTTAATAAAAAATAAATCTACGATACAAACTTCTATTAAATTTGAAAAAGTTTTTAAAGCAAATACTTCTGGAAGTACAGGGCAATCTTTAAATTTTTTACGAAATGAATCTGCTGATTCATTTAATAGAGCTTCAATTTTTAGAGGATATTCTTGGTTTAACGTTAAACCTTGGGAATTAAACGGCTATTTTTGGGGCTATAATTTATCACTATTTAAACGTTTAAAATTTAAAATTTTAGATAAACTTCAACATCGATTTAGAATATTTAGTTTTGAAGAAAAGCCGTTACTTTTTTTTATTAAAAAGCTTAAAAAAGCAAGTTTTTTACACGGATATTCATCAATGATATACGAAGTTGCAAAATATATTAATAAGAATAATTTATCAAATCATTTTAAATTAAAAATGGTTAAAGGAACTTCTGAAAAGATTTTTGATGGCTATCAAAATGAAATTAAAAAAGCATTTGGTTTAAAAATGATAAGTGAATATGGAGCAGCCGAAACGGGTATTATTGCTTTTGAATGTTCTAAAGGAAATATGCACATTAATATGGAAGGTGTTATTGTAGAAGAAATTAAAAATGAAATTGTGGTTACAAATTTACAAATGACTTCTTTTCCAATAATTAGGTACAAATTAGGAGATTATATTAAATTGGCTTCTAAAAATAAAAAATGTTCTTGTGGAATGAACCATTTAATTATTGAAGAAGTTGCGGGTAGAGTAGGATCTATAATTTATGGATATAAAAGCAATTATCCAAGTCTGTATCTCTATTATATTTTCAAGAATTTGGGAATAGAAAATTCTTTATTTTTAACGTATCAAGTAATTCAAAAATCAAAAGGGAATTTAATTTTTAAAGTTGCAGAAACTTTAAATGAAAATGATTTAGATTTACTAAAAAAGGAAATTGAAAAATATTTCAAACAAGATATAGTATATAAAATTATAGATAATCAAAACCTAAATTCTAATAAACAGCAAAAAACAAAAAGTTTTATTTCTGAAATTTGTTAAAGTAATATGGATAAATTAATATCAATAATTACCCCAAGTTTTAACTGCGAAAAATTTATTGCAGACACTATTAAAAGTGTTATTAATCAGACCTATAAAAATTGGGAATTGATTATTGTAGATGACTGTTCTACAGATGATTCTGTCAAAATTATTAATGATTTTGTTGATAAAGATAATAGAATAAAACTTATTAAACTTATAGAAAACTCAGGACCAGCAGTTGCTAGAAATAAAGCTATTGAGGTAGCAAAAGGAGATTATATGGCTTTTTTAGATAGTGATGATTTATGGGTTTCTGTGTTTTTAAAAAAATCAGTTGAAGCTGTACAAAACACAGAAGGTTTTGTTTTTTCATCCTATCATAGATATGATAAAAATTTGAATCCTTATTTAAAAGATTTTATTGTTCCTTTAAGAGTTAACTATTATGATATATTAAAAACAAACTCTATTAGTTGTTTAACAGCTTTTATTGATATTAAAAAGTTGGGTAAAATTCAAATGCCTAAGATTTTATATAGACAAGATATGGGATTATGGCTTAAGTACCTAAAAAAAATTAATTATGCAATAGGAATACAAGAACCCCTTGCTATTTATAGAATTCGTAAAGAATCACATTCTAGAAATAAGGTCAATTTATTAAGATATCAGTGGTATTTTTATAGAAATATAGAACAATTGAATGTCTTTAAATCATTATATTATTTTGTATTATGGAGTTTTTATGGCTTTAAAAAATATATGTTAAAAAAAATATCATAACTTTGGATGTTCAAGCAACCAATATTTAAAACTTTTTTAAATGCCCCAACCAAAAAATATTCATTTTAGTATTTCAGAGCGTAAAATTTATTTGCGTATTATGGATATTATTTTTGTGCTATTCTGTTTTTATTTAGTTACTGTTTTTACAGATTATTCTTATTTAAATTTTTCAAGTTCTAAAAGTTTAACTTGGACACTTTTATTAATTTTTTACATCTATTTTTTTGGAGAAATTTTTGAAATGTATCAGCTAAAAGTAGCAAGTGACATTTATTTAACGTTAAGAAGTGTTTTTATAACCATCATTTTTACTTCTATTTTTTATGTTTTTACTCCTGTTTTATCTCCAGAATTACCAGAAAGCAGAATCCAAGTTGCTTATTTTATTTTAGGTCTTTTTAGTGCAATATTTCTTAATAGGTGGTTGTATATAAAATTTATTTTTGCACCTCGGTTTTCTAAAAATATTTTAATTATTGCTAATTCAGAAACCGTTGAAAAGCTATTAGAAATAACTAAAATTGATTTAAAATCAAATCGATTTATTGGATATATTTCAAATAAACCTATTGAAGATAACGAAATTCCATTTGTAAATATAGATACTGTAAATTTAGAAAGTTACGTACAAAAGTATTTTGTTAATGAAATTATTGTAGCTTCTACTAAATTAAATTTAATTCAAAATAAAATTAATAACCAGTTAATTAATTTATTTGAAAAGGGAATGGTAGTTAGAAGTATTGATGATTTTATAGAAGAGGAAACTAGCCGTATTTCTGAAGATCATTTGTCAGAAGATTTTTATAATAATTTTTCATTTAGCAAAAGTCATCAAAATAATTTATATGTGGCTTTTAGGCGTTTAATAGATATTATTTTTTCATTAATTGGAATTATTATTTTGATTATTTTAATTCCTTTTATAGTTATTGGAAATTTATTTGGAAATAGAGGAAAATTATTTTACAAACAACAAAGAGTTGGTAAAAAAGGAAAGGAATTTGCTATTATAAAATTTAGGACTATGATTGCAGATTCAGAAAAAAATGGAGCAGTTTGGGCAGAAAAAAATGATAAAAGAATTACGCCATTTGGTAGGATTCTTAGAAAATCTAGAATTGATGAAGTTCCCCAATTTATAAATGTTCTAAAAGGTGAAATGAGCCTTATTGGTCCTCGTCCTGAACGAAGAGAATTTGTAGAAAAATTAGTTAAAGAATTACCGTTTTATGCTTTAAGGCATGTGATAAAACCTGGTTTAACAGGTTGGGCACAAGTAATGCATCCTTACGCAAATACAATGCAAGATCAACATAAAAAATTGTTATACGATTTATATTATATTAGAGAACGTAATTTGACTATGGATTTTAAAATAATTATAAAAACCATTAGCACTGTTCTATTTTTCAGGGGAACTTAAAATATTAACCCGAATTTGATGTAAGAAAACAAATTATGTACAGAAAATCAACAAGCTACCTCATTGCGAAAGAGGCACGATTGAAGCAATCTGTTACTTTATTTCATCACGTCATTACGAGGAGTGCAACGACAAAGTAATCTGTTACTTCTAAGTTCACATCATGAGATTGCTTCACTCCACTGCGTTTTATTCGCAATGACGCTATTATGAGGAATTTTACACTTCATCTCGTCATTACGAGGAGTGCAACGATAAAGTAATCTGTTACTTCTAAGTTCACATCATGAGATTGCTTCACTCCACTGCGTTTCGTTCGCAATGACGTTACCGCGAAGTAACCCAAAAAAAATTATAACTTATCTTAAAAGCTTATCAAAGGATTAATCTAACGTCTATTTAAGTATTGTTTAAAATTAATCAAAAATAAATACCTTATAGCAAGTGCAATGATTAATGGCATTAATGCCGTATTAAACACCTGAACTTTAAATACCCAAACAACCAAAGCAATTGCAATTAGTAATAATAAAATTTTATTATAAATAACAATCCAATTTGGTAATTTCGTTTTTAATAAATAAAATGCTATAACTAAATTTGGTGCAAAAGCCCATAAAAAATTTAAGTTTCTATAAGTTGCCGTGTGCGATGTTGCAAACCATAATAATAACACCACAACCCCAACAATTCCAGTACTAAAATATAATAGAAAATCTATAATTTTAGTTCTAGTTCTAGTTTTATGTTTATAATTGCTGTAGGTAACAAATATAATTAGTAAACTTATTAAAAGAATTGTATTAAAAGGTGAAAATAAATTATAAGTCTCTTTGATTTTTTTGTTTGAAAGAATAGCCAAAGTTTTTTTAACTAAAGGCTTTTTTTGATTATTTTCAGAGACAATAGTTGTATTTTTAAAAGTTTTAAAAATATAATCTGGTAAAAAATTATAGTCTTTCTTTTTTGCTTTTTTATCAATAACAGAACCTAAAGCTAAGTCAATTCCAAATTTTGCCCATTTAAAATTGTGTGTGTAATCTGCAATTAAATCTCTATGCGTTTTGTTAGTTTTAATATAATTATAGCTAAATGTTACTTTATTTTTTAAAACTAGCTGAATAATAGCTTCTAGTTTAGTAGCACAATTATTGTAAAAAAAATCGTATCGATAATATTTATTCTGTGGTTTGGCATTATTCTCTAAAAAATCATAAACCTTTTGAACATCAGCGGTTGTGAGATTTAATTCTTGTGCTTTTACCCATCTATTTTCGTATTGATACTCTCGTATAAATCGGATAAAACTAGAAGTAGAAAGTTGGTAAATTAATTTACCTTTTGCAAAGTTGAAATAAAAATTAGGAGCATTAAAGTCAAAAGTTCCATAATTATAGACTTTATCTAATTGTAAAACAGGATCATGCACTCTAAAAGCACTGTGTCCAAAAGCAGAATAAAGTTCACTGCCAGGGCCGCAAGTTAATATACTAATGATTGCTTTGTCTGATAGTTTCTGTTGTGCATTTAGTTGAAAAAAACTAAAAATAATAAGTAGTAAAAAATAGTTGTTTTGTTTCATTTTATCTAAAATAATCAAAATCAATTTTAATAGAAAATACATTAGAATATAATGCATTGCCAACATTTGCGATATTAGTTAATGCATAATCAATTTGAATACCGTTGTATTTAAAACCGACACCAAAATTTGGTTGTAACACTAACTGTTTACTTCCATTAAATTGTGTTTCATTTTGAAAATTACCAACGCCACCACGTAAAAACACCATATCAATATAAGAAACCTGAAATCCGAATGCTGGATCAATACTAACAAAACTACTTGAAATTATATCATTAGTTTTAGTAAAACGCATATTCAAATCTAGTTCAGTTAATAAATTTATATCTCGCGTAATTGCAAAATTTCTAGCAATACCAAGTTGTGCTTTGGGTAAAGTTAATTCGGTAGTTTCTGGTAACTCTTGATTTTGACCAGGAATGGCATCTTTAATTTTTTCAAATTCCGTAGCATTAATACTCCAAGTATTAAAAGTGGTAGTTATATCTCGTAGCATGAGTCCGAATTTCCAGGAATTAGTTGCATAAGTAAGTCCTGCATCAAAACCAAAACCCCAAGAAGTTGCAAATTTACCAATAATTCTATGGACAATTTTTGTGTTAAAGCCAACACTTAAACCTTCAATACGTAATTGTCTGGCATAGCTAAAATTTAAAGCATAATCTGTGGCAGAAAACAAACTAATTCGGTTGTAGTCTATATTTCCTTCACTATCAATAAGTTCTGTTGTGTTTAAAATGTCATCTACGCCAAATCGTATTACTGAAATTGCAAGAGCACTTCTATCATCAATAGGCATAGCAAAACCAGCATAATCATATTTTCCAATACCAGCAAAATATTCGGAATGCATTAAAGAGCCTTGGTAATCTTCTATTCCAATCAATCCAGCGGGATTCCAATAACCAGAATTTACATCATTACTGGTTGCAACTACGGCTTTACTCATTCCAAAAGCAGCTGCATCTACACCAATATTTAAAAATTCATTAGAATATTTTCGAGTAGTTTGTGCTACAATTATATTAGAGAAAAATAATAATAAGACAATACTTTTTTTCAAGATAATAATTTTATAAAGCGAATGTAAAAAAACTTTGTTAATAAACCTTTCAATTCTGTAAAATGCTAGTTATAAATTGTAAAATACGTTGTTCGCTCCAAGTATTATTTTTAGTTAGAAAAGAAGTATTAAAGCCAACATGACCACCATGTTTTGGTGTTTCAAAAGTAATTTGTTTATTGTTTTTACATATTTTATAAGGATAACAGCTTTTGGATAAAAACATATCATCCAATGCATTTATAAATAGTGTGGGCGTTTTAATGTATTTAATAACGGGTTTACTACTGTTTTTAGAATAATAATCTTCTGCATTTTTAAAATGGAATAAAGGAGCCGTTACTGCATTGTCAAAATCTTTAAAAGTTTTTGAGTTTATAATTTTTTCTTTAGATAAATTTATAGTTGGATATTTTTTTAAAGTTTTAATAGCTTTTTCCTTTAGCGTTTTTAAAAATCGATTTAAATAGATTTTATTATGTTTAGAGCTGAGTGCTTCAGCAGAGCCTTTTAAATCACAAGGAGCAGAAAATGCAATTCCTCCTTTTATAATTGAATCTATATTTTCCGTTTCACCTAAATATTTCAACAATATATTTCCTCCCATACTGTAACCTAATAAAAATATATTTTTATAGGCATAATTTTTAATAATATAATCAATTACAAAACTTAAATCATCTGTTTTTCCACTGTGATAGGAGTAAGGTTGTTTATTTGGTTCGCCACTGCAACCTCTAAAATTAACGGCAATAGCATCAATTCCTTGATTATTTAGATAAGTTATAGCAGAAATAATATATTTTGATGTAGAACTTCCTTCTAAACCATGTAAGGCAATTACACAAGTTTTAGAATTATTAGTAGAAAAATCAAGGTCTAAAAAATCGTTATCAGGCGTTTTAATTCTTTTTCGTTTATAATTAATTTTTTGATGATAAACTAATGTTTTAAATGTAGTATTTAGATGCCTATTTTTAAAAATAAAGTTTGGAGTGTATTTAGATTCAATTATTGGCATGTGAGTTCTTTAAAATAAAACTGAAAAGTACAAAAAACATTTACTAAATTTACTGAAATTTTTAAAAATGACTTTAAGGAAACAAGTACCTAATTTTATTACCTTACTTAATTTATTATCAGGAACTATTGCCGTATATTTTGCGGCAAATAATGCTTTAGTATTAGCTGCTTATTTTGTGTTATTAGGTGTATTTTTTGATTTTTTTGATGGATTTACTGCACGTTTATTAAAAGTGCAGGGCGAATTAGGAAAACAATTAGATTCACTTGCAGATGTGGTTACAAGTGGTGTTGCACCAGGAATTGTAATGATGCAGTTACTTTTAAAAGCTTCAAAAAATGAACATTGGGATTATTCAGTACTAACAAATCAGAATGATTTTTTATTTTCGGTACCATTTTTAATTTCACTAATAGGTTTACTAATAACTTTGGGTGCAGCTTACAGATTGGCTAAATTTAATTTAGACGAAAGGCAAACAAGCTCTTTTATTGGTTTACCAACTCCTGCATCAGCTTTGGTTGTAATTTCGTTTCCTTTAATATTAGCATATTCAAATAGTTCTTTTTCAAATATGCTGATTGAAAATACTTGGTTTTTAATTGGAATAACCTTGATATTAACCTTTTTAATGAATGCTGAAATTCCTTTATTTTCGTTGAAATTTAAAAATTTTGAATGGAAGAAAGATGTAATTAAAGTCGTTTTTATTGTAATAACAATACTATTTATTATCATTATAAAATTTATGGCAATACCAATGATAATTTTGGTTTACGTAATCCTTTCTTTAATTGAAAATAGTTATAAAAAATTGCATAGTTAAAACTTTTTCTTTTTAAGCTCAAAGTCTTTACCTAAATAAACACGCCTAACAGTTTCATCTTCAGCTAATTCACTTGGAGTGCCTTCTTTTAAAATTTCACCTTCAAACATTAAGTAGGTTCGGTCAGTTATTGCTAAAGTTTCCTGTACATTATGGTCGGTTATTAAAATACCAATATTTCTATCTTTTAAATGTGCAACAATACTTTGAATATCTTCCACTGCAATAGGGTCAACCCCTGCAAAAGGTTCGTCTAATAAAATAAATTTAGGATCTGATGCTAAAGCTCTAGCTATTTCTGTTCTTCTTCGTTCGCCACCAGACAATAAATCGCCTCTATTTTTTCTAAAGTTTCCTAAACTAAACTCATCAATTAAGGATTCTAATTTTTTCTTTTGTTCGTTTACCGATAAATTCGTGAATTGTAAAACAGATAAAATATTATCTTCTACCGATAATTTTCTAAAAACGGATGCTTCTTGTGCTAAATAACCAACACCTTCTATGGCTCTTTTATACATAGGATAAGTGGTTATTTCTTTATTATCTAAAATAATATGACCTTCATTTGGTTTAATCATACCAACAATCATATAAAAAGAAGTGGTTTTACCAGCTCCATTTGGACCAAGTAATCCCACAATTTCACCTTGTTCAACTTCTAAAGAAATTCCTTTAACTACATATTTACTACCGTATTTTTTTTTGATGTTCTCTGCTCTTAAAATCATAGTTGATTTTTATTTTTTATTAGTTTCTAATAGTTCCCAAAACTCATAAGCTCTGCGTAAATGAGGTATTACAATAGTTCCACCAACTAATGTTGCAATAGATAAAGTTTCCATTACTTCTTCTTTAGTAACGCCTTCATTAAAACAAGTTTCTAAATGATATTTTATACAATCATCACAACGTAAAACCGTGGAAGCTACTAACCCCATTAATTCTTTTGTTTTAACAGGTAAATGTCCTTTTTGGTAGGCATTTGTATCTAAATTAAAAATTCGTTTGATAACTTTATTATCTTCAGATAATAATTTATCATTCATTTTTTTTCGATATTCATTAAATTCGTCAAGCTGTCTCCCCATCACTTTCCTTTTTTTTACGTTCTTTTTTTAGCACAATTTTTGAAATATAAATGCTAATTTCATATAATCCCATTATTGGAATAGTAACAATTATCTGACTAATAATATCTGGAGGTGTAATAATGGCAGCTAACATTAATACAACTACTAAAGCATGCTTACGGTATGTTTTTAAAAATTCAGGAGTTACTATGCCCATTTTGGTTAAAAAATACATAACAATAGGTAATTCAAAAATTAATCCACTGGCTAAAACTGTGGAACGCATTAATGAAATATAAGAACCTATTTTAATATTTCTTGCTACTAAATCACTAACCGAGTAATTCCCTAAAAAATTAACAGATAAGGGTGTAATAATATAATATCCAAACAAAACACCTACAAAAAATAAAAAGGAAGAGATAATAATAAAAGTTTTGGCTCCTTTACGTTCTTTTTCATATAAACCTGGACTAATAAATTTCCAAAATTCCCATATAATAAAAGGGAATGCTAATATAATTCCTACAGTAATAGAGGTCCAAATATGAACGCTAAACTGTTCACCCATTGCTAAACTTTGAAACTTAAAAGGAATTTCGGTAATACATAAACCATCTGCACCAAAGAATTTAGATACACTACAAAAAAAACGATAAGTGATAAAATTAGGATTTTTTGGAGCAAATATAATCTTATCAAAAATAAAGCTTTTCATTAAAAAAGCGATAATACCGAAAACAAAAATTGCCAATGTAGAACGTACTAAATGCCAACGTAATTCTTCAACGTGATCTAAAAAGGACATTTCGTCCTTACCTTTATTTTTTTTATCTTTCATTTAAAATATTCCTTCTTTTAATAAATCGTGTAAATGTACAACACCTACAAAAACGGAATTGTCTTCTACCAAAATTTGAGTTATATTATTTTTTTCCAATGTTTTTAAAGCTTTAATAGCCATTTCATTACTATTAATAGTTTTAGGATTTTTACTCATAATATCTTTTGCAATTAAATGGCTAATATCGTCATTACTCTCCAACATTCTTCTTAAATCCCCATCTGTAATTATTCCAACAATTTTATTATTTTCAATAACCGCAGTTGTTCCCAATCGTTTTTTAGAAATTTCTATAATAACATCTTTAATTGGTGTTTTTAGGGTTACTTGAGGAAGCTCATTTTTATTTATTAAATCGTTAACTCTCAAATAAAGTTTTTTACCTAAAGCTCCACCAGGATGATATTTAGCAAAGTCTTTACTTGAAAAGTTTTTAAGTTCTAGTAGGCAAACGGCCAAAGCATCTCCTATAACTAATTGAGCTGTGGTGCTAGAAGTTGGAGCTAAATTGTTTCGGCAAGCTTCTTTTTCTACAAAAGAATTTAAAACAAAAT
>VAPM010050706.1_pt1 | contig 16789 bp, 17 predicted proteins | sample 3395091 | NCBI WGS metagenome assembly VAPM01 (sample SAMN08290445, study PRJNA428436) | hydrothermal vent metagenome | isolation source: Deep-sea hydrothermal vent chimney 3 | place: Pacific Ocean: Juan De Fuca Ridge | reverse complement strand
TTTGAAGTCACGCTCACCAATAAAACAAATACCGGTGCTGTCTTTTTTGTTAAAGGTGATCAAATTGTTTTCTTCAGCAATTCGCCTGACTTCTGGTTTTTCTAATTCGCCAATAGGAAAGAGACTTTTCGATAATTGATCCTGACCTAAGGTATATAAGAAATAGGTTTGATCTTTATTATTGTCAATACCTTTGATGAGTTTATAAACACCATCTTCAAAACGAATGCGCGCATAATGCCCTGTGGCAATTTTCTCTGCACCTTGTGAAATTGCGTAATCTAAAAAGGCTTTGAATTTTATTTCTTTATTACAAAGGATATCAGGGTTGGGTGTTCGGCCTGCAGCATATTCCTGTAAGAAGTATTCAAACACACGTTCCCAATATTGATCAGAAAAATTAACTCCTTGCAGATCAATTTTTAACGTATCACAAACTTTTTGCGCATCACTTAAATCTTCTTCTGCCGCACAATAGCCATCCTTATCATCACCTTCCCAGTTTTTCATGAAAAGACCATGCACAGAATAACCCTGTTGTTTTAGTAACAATGCTGCGACAGATGAATCAACCCCACCGGACATTCCAACAAATATATTTGAAGCTTTTTCTAGACTCATGTTTTATGATTTTTCTGGCTGGTTAACTTGGTAATATTCATTTCATTATTATGAAAAAAGAAGCTATATAATAGTATTTACGAGAAATTAAATATGGAAATTTTGGGGTAGATGCGATGTACGCCATTTCATTGAATGTAGTCAAACAAATTTTATTCTCAATTTACTTTATTTATAGCAAAACTTTTACACAATCTTGACATAAAAACAATTAAAATCGTATTGAAATACATTTTCCAGGCAACCTATTTGTCGTTATAACCGGTATATATGAAATGCGGATCTTAATCATTGAAGACAATCAGGATATTGCTGCAAATCTTGCAGATTATTTAGAAAGTCAGGGTAATACTATTGATGCTGCAGCTGATGGTATTACAGGTTTACATATGGCTGTGGTGAATGATTATGAAGTCATTATACTCGATTTAATGCTGCCTGGAATGGATGGTATTGAGGTTTGCAGGAAAATTCGTACAGAAGCACTAAAACAGACTCCTATACTCATGTTAACTGCTCGAGATACAGTTGAGGATAAGTTGGATGGTTTTTCAGTGGGAGCCGATGATTATCTGGTAAAACCTTTTTCTATGCGTGAATTACATGCAAGATTACAGGTTTTAAGTAAACGACAGCTGCAATCAACAGTAAGCAATAAACTTCGTGTTGCGGATCTTGAGCTTGACTTAGGAACAATGGAAGTAAGACGCGGAAGAGTAATGATCGATCTTACTCCCATAGGAAAAAAACTTCTTGAGGAATTAATGCGGGTTGCGCCTCAACTTGTAAAACGACAAAAACTGGAACATGTTATCTGGGGAGACATGCCTCCTGATAGCGATGCATTGAGAGCACACATGCATAATTTGCGTCGTTTGATCGATAAACCCTTTAATCAGCAATTACTTCAAACTGAACGTGGTTTAGGCTACCGTTTGGTTGATCCTGATGCTGTTACGTCATAGTTTAAGATTCAGAATCCTGATTTCCTACCTGGTATTCGGGATCAGTATTGGTGCTGTAATGGCGTTGATTCACTATCTGTCATTAAATGAATTAGAAGAGTTATTAGTGTATGAACACGTAAAAGATGAGATGCATTACTTTATTGAACTTACTGACAGAGATGAAAGTGTTTCCAGGCTTTTGACTCCAAAAATCACCGCGTATAAAAAACAAAAAGGTGAAATAATTAATGCTTTTCCATTTCTTAATACTTTAGAAAATGGAATGCATGAACTGGATTACAGGAAGCATACCTATACTATTGCAATTAATGAAAAGAAAGGTAACCGCTATTACATTTTGTATGATGAAACCGATTTTGAAGATCGTGAATCATTTTTATTAATAACACTATCGTTAAGTATTATTTTAGCAATTTTATTCGCTCTTTGGTTTGGTTTCTGGATTTCAGGAAGAATTATTTCACCCATTACACGTTTAGCTAAACAGGTCGGTGAATTACAGGCACGTCATCTGAATGTCGAGTTATCAGACGAATATGCTGATGATGAAGTTAAGCAATTGGCGCAAGCTTTTGATGACTTTATAAAAAAACTGCACCTTTTTGTTGAGCGCGAACGTAGTTTTACAGCAGATGCGAGTCATGAATTAAGAACGCCGCTTGCAATTATTCAGGGTGCAGTAGAGGTCATGATTACTAAAGGTGATTTGTCAATTGATGATATTAAGCGAGTTGAACGCATAGAAAGAGCTTCACGCGATATGAGTCAAAACCTGACAGCTTTACTTGTTCTGGCACGCGAACCATCTTCTGAAGCAGTTGTTGAAGGTGAGGCAAACCTGTCTCAGATCATAGAAGATGCAATTCAGTCATTTCAGGATGTATGTGCAAGTAAAGATGTTGAGCTGAATGTCGAGCTGGATAAGCAGGTAACAATAAAAGCGCCCTCGAATATCATAAGTATCCTTATTAGTAATATTATACGAAATGCTTTTCTCTATACCGAAAAAGGCACGGTAAAAGTTAAACTTGAAAATAACAAACTCGAGGTTACCGATACAGGTATCGGAATATCTGAAGAAGATTTATCCCATATATTTGAACAAGGTTATCGTGGTGCGAATGCGTTAGGCCAGGGGTCCGGGCTTGGTTTGTCTTTAGCAAAACGAATTTGTGATTATTATGGCTGGGAACTTGTTATTGATAGTCAAAAAGATCATGGAACTGTTGTTGGTTTTAAGTTTTAAATTCCTACAAAGATTTTAGATTTCTTTTCCAGTGTCTCCTCATGCTTTATTAATTCTTAAAAGACCATGTAAGTGTTGTTGTTTTCAGTTCATATTGTTACAAAAATTTTACGTTTTTTTTACACATTGTTTGTTAATCTTTCGCCTAAATTTTTTAGTCGATTTTTATTTTAAATAAAAATATAAACGGAGATTTTTATTGAATGGTAAAACCACAGCGAATACAGGTTAATATGCTTTTAATTTCGATTATCCTGACAAAAATATTTACCCTTGTAGGAAAATATCCTGTTTTGTTTACTACCTTCTATCTAGCAACTGTGGGAAATGTTGCTTTCTGGTTAGATTTTCAGAAAATCAATACAGGCAGCGTGTTACAGGTTACCTTGTTTTCACTCTCTTTTTTATTACTGTTAGTTTTACTCACAGCTGTATTGTTAAATTTTTTCAGGTTCAGGTATCTGTTAAAAGCAGTATTGATATTCATTCTTGTTGCGTCATCCTTCGCCAGTTATTTTATGACAAATTACGGTATCATGATTGATACCAGCATGATATTTAATCTTGCAGAAACAGATGTTAATGAAGCCGGTGAATTAATAACAACGGGGTTATTATGGCATGTGTTGTTTTTTGGGTTAATACCTGCAAGCATTATTTATAAAGCAAAAATCATTTATTTAACACCTATAAAGCAGCTGGCTCAAAACAGTGCTTTTATAGTTTTATGTATTATTGCAATAACCACTAATACGTTACTCTTTTCAACAGGGTATGCTTCGTTTTTCAGGAATCACCACGATACACGCTACCTCATTAATCCGATCAATTATGTTTACAGTGTGAGCAAATATCTGGCGCAAACGATTGTCGTTAACGATATGACACCGATTCAGATTGGACTTGATGCACAACACACAAAAGAGAAACCATCAAATCAAAAAAAATTCTTGCTTGTTATTGTGGTCGGAGAGACTGCACGGGCAATGAATTTTTCACTAAATGGTTATAAAAAAATGACCAATCCGGTTCTTGCAAAAGAAGACATACTCAATTACCCGAATTTTTATTCATGTGGCACCTCAACGCATGTCTCGTTACCCTGTATGTTCTCTATGTTTGGACGGGAGGAATTTGATGAGGCACTCGCTAAACGGTATGAAAAACTTCCTGATGTATTACAACGTGCAGGGCTGGATGTTTTTTGGCGGGATAATAATTCGGGTTGTAAGGGAGTGTGTAAAAACATACCAACAGAAAATACCAACCTGGTACATTTATATGCTGTATGCAGTAGTTCTGAATGTTATGACGAAGCAATGCTTGTTAATCTTAAACAAAACATAGAAAACAGAACCAGGGATACCGTTGTAATATTGCATCAAAAAGGTAGCCATGGACCTGCATATTATTTGCGGCATCCTGGTAGTTTTCAGAAATTCACACCAGAATGTCAATCAAAAGAATTAACAAACTGTTCAACGCAAGAAATTGTCAATGCCTATGACAATACTATTTTGTATACCGACTATTTTCTTGGCAAGGTTATTTCGTTTTTAAAACAAGAGTCTGAAAAATTTGATACGGCGATGTTGTATATATCAGATCATGGTGAATCGTTAGGAGAACATAATGTTTACCTGCATGGTTTGCCATATATGTTTGCTCCGGAAGAACAAAAACATGTGCCGTTTATTAGCTGGTTTTCAGACGGATTTATCAAGAGTAACCAACTGAACAGGTCATGTCTGAAAAGAAATGTGACCAATACCTATAGTCACGATAATCTGTTTCATTCTGTTCTGGGGCTCACTCAAGTATCGACATCGATTTATAAACCGGAACTGGATATTTTCCGCCCCTGTAAAATAGTGCTTGCCTCATTATAAGGTTTATTAACACACCAAAAAATTGTCCTAAGCTACACCTTTACTTAATTTTGACATTTCCTTTACAAAGCCTTGACTGCTTATTTTATAAACTAATCATCTATTTTCAGGAGATGATGAAAAATGAGATTGATATCAAGTCTAGCCTTGTGTCTGTCGTTGGTTTTTACCGCTCATGCAGACACTGAAATTTCTATGGTGTTTAAAACTGACAATGGCAATATTAAATTATCTGACTTTAAAGGTAAGGTCATTTATCTTGATTTTTGGGCTTCCTGGTGTATTCCCTGTCGTAAATCTTTCCCCTGGATGAGCGACTTGCAAAAACGTTATGGAAATAAAGGTTTTAAAGTTATCGCCGTAAATCTTGATCAGGAACAAGACAAAGCACGGGCTTTTTTGCAAAAAATACCTGCCAACTTTACTGTCGCTTTTGACCCTGAAGGTATTTCAGCAACTGCTTTCAAGGTAAAAGGGATGCCAAGCACATATCTTATCGATCGAACAGGAAAAATCACATTTTCACACATTGGTTTTCGTGAAAAAGAAATTCCTGCGATGGAACTAAAAATCAAACAATTATTGAAAAAGTAGCAGGAGTATTAATTCGTGAGATTAAACATTTCTATATTACTTATACTAACTACTCTTATGTCAGGTTGTAGTTCGTGGGGTGTTCAACCATGGGAACGTAATAAACTGGCTGAGAAAAAAATGCAACTTGAACCAGCACCGCTGGACAGTTATCTGGATGCGCACATCTATTACAGTAAAGAAAGCTCAAGTGGTGGCGCAGGTGTTGGTGGAGGAGGTTGCGGATGCAATTAAAGAAATCAAAGTCAGTTCGTAAAATGTTAGCAGTTGCGACAACATCATTATTAGCAGGTGTGGCACATTCTGCAAACAGTGGTGATAATGGCTGGGAAATGGATACTGCTGTTTTATATTATAGTGAAGCTGATCGGGTAACGGTCATCGAACCTGTGGTTAGTTTACGAAAAAATATGGGGGATGAAAATTTTCTCAACCTTCGTTTTGTTCTCGATAGTTTAACCGGTTCATCGCCTAATGGTGCAATCAAAACAGCTGGCGCACAAACGTTTACCACACCATCTGGTAACTCAACCTATACAACAGCAGCAAACCAAACACCTTTAGATTCCACTTTTCATGATACGCGTGGCGCTGTGAATGCTGAGTGGGAAATGCCACTGAATAAAACAACTAAAGCGATCTTTGGTGCAAATATATCTAAAGAATTTGATTATCAATCATTGGGTGTATCAGCGAATTTTTCATGGGATTTCAACAATCGCAATACGACACTGACAGCAGGTGCAGCAATTAATGCTGATACTATAAATCCAGTTGGTGGTGTACCGACAGGTTTAACTGCCATGTCTGCCTCAAAATCGACTACAGGTGCAGATGACAGTAAAACAGTAACCGATCTTATTTTAGGAGTTACTCAGGTTATTAATCGTACAACCTTGATGCAGTTTAATCTTAATATTGGTAGTGATAGCGGTTACATGACTGATCCTTATAAAATTCTATCGGTACTAGGTGGAGCCCCAAATACTTATCTATATGAAAAACGTCCGGATAGTCGCTCACGACAGGCGCTGTACTGGAAAACAGTGATGGGCTTTGATGAAGATGTACTTAATCTTTCTTATCGTTATTACTGGGATGACTGGGATGTCTCATCACATACCATCGAAGCGAAATATCGCTTATCTTTAGGTTCGAAACATTATCTGCAACCTGAAGTGCGTTATTACGTTCAGGATAAAGCAAACTTCTATTACTATAATCTAGTTGATGGTGCGATACCGGCTTATGCCAGTGCAGATTATCGTCTGGCTGATTTAAAATCGACTACGCTCGCATTTAAATACGGTATTGATCTGGGTGAAGATAGTAAGTTTGCTGTTCGTTTAGGGAAGATGACCCAAACCAGTAATGGTGATGCTCCTTTTGAAGATGTTGATGCGACTTTTGTACAGGTTAACTATCGTTTGACCTTTTAATAAAATTAAAACTAAAATCTTGGTATGTTACAGAATAAGCTGTAGCATCCTCTTTTATGAGTTTTAAAATAAAGCAGGAAAACGGATATTGGCGTGGTGAATTTCACTCCATGGCCAGTCCCTGTGAATTATTAATCGAAACAAATGAAGAATCACTCGCGTATTCTTTAACTAAACTTGCCTTTGAAGAAGCCTCTCGAATAGAACAAAAATTCAGTCGTTATCGTCAGGATAATATCATTTACAAAATCAATAATAGCCACGGTAAAAAAATTAGCGTCGACGAAGAAACGGCACTATTACTTGATTATGCTGATCAGTGTTTTCAGATGAGTGATGGTTTTTTCGATGTGACTTCAGGTGTATTACGTGAAGCCTGGAAATTTGATTGCAGTGATAATGTTCCAGCACGTAGCAAGGTTAAAGCCATTTTGCCGCGTGTCGGCTGGCAAAAAGTTAGTTGGAACAGACCTGATTTTAGCATGCCTGATGCTATGGAAATTGATTTAGGTGGAATAGGCAAAGAGTACGCTGTCGATCGTACCGCTATGTTTATACGTGCGCATACTAATAATAGTGTGTTAATCAATTATGGTGGTGATCTGTATGCTACCAAACCTAAACAGGATGGGTCTGGTTGGATGGTAGGTGTTGAAAAGCCCGACCTCACATCAGCCCATAAAAACAAACAACGTAAGAGTGTTAAAGAATTCCAGCTTAAACAAGGTGGTATTGCAACCAGTGGCGATGTTTACCGGTATTTAATTAAAGATGGAATTCGTTATAGTCATATTCTTGATCCTCATACCGGCTGGCCGGTCAAAGGTGCACCGCATTCGGTAACCGTCGTGGCTGAAAGTTGTATTGAAGCAGGCATTCTCGCCACGTTAGCCATGCTAAATGGAAAATCTGCAAAGCGTTTTCTTCAGAAGCAAGACATCAAGTTCTGGATTAATTAAATGTCTTAATTAATAATATCCTGAATTAAAGATAGTGGATGTTTATGTCCGGCCAGGAAATCTTCAATTGATTTAAGCACTAAAGGACTGCGTAAGCTGGCATGCTCTTTAACTTCTTTTTTGGTTAACCAGATAGCTCGTTCAATACCCGTATCTAAATTTAACTCCGTATGTTCTTTAATAACATCTCCAACGAAACAGATTCGCAAATAGGTTTCACCGTTGTCATGTATCCAGCGATAAATGCTGCTGATGTAAGAGGGCGTAAATTCCCAGCGTGTTTCTTCCATAGTTTCTCGAATAACTGCATTAATCAATGACTCATTGTTTTCTAAATGGCCGGCGGGTTGGTTGATAACTTTTTTAGCCGTGGTGTTATTTTTATCAAGAACGTTTTCTTCGACCAGTAGAAATTTTCCTTCGCGGTAAATGATCGCTGCGACGGTGACGTGGGGTGCCCAGTAGTTTAATTGCATCAGCTTGTTTTGTTAGTTGTTGTGGAGTGGAGATTTTACGCCATTCTCCAGGGGATAATCCTTCTAATGTGAAACCACCAATAGAATAACGAATTAATCGAAGAGTAGGGAAGCCAACTGCGGCTGTCATCCGGCGCACCTGACGGTTTTTGCCTTCGCTAATCGTGAGTTCACACCAGGAAGTCGGAATTGCTGCTCGATATCGAACAGGAGGATCACGAGGCCATAAATCCGGTTCATCAATTTTTTTAGCCGTTGCGGGTAAGGTTAAGCCATCTTTTAATGTAACTCCACTTTCAAGCTCAGCTAAAGCTGCGTCTGTAATTTCTCCTTCAACCTGAACCCAGTATGTTTTAGGTTGCTTATGTTTAGGGTGACTTAAACAGTGCTGAATCTTACCTTCATCGGTAAGAATCAATAAACCTTCACTATCATGATCCAGTCTGCCTGCGGGGTAAAAATCTTTTTCGCTAATGTAGTCTGCTAATGAAACATGTTTTTCGTGTTCACTGAATTGACTGATTACGCCATAGGGTTTGTTTAACAGAATTAAAGACATAAGTTGATTTTACACAAAAATATACCCCGACCAAAATGGACGAGGCATTTTATTAAATTTGTGAAAAATTTTAGTGCTGAGTACTACTTATTTCATGCTCAGGAATTTCTCCTAATTTAATCTCAGTTGCATGCTGTCCTTTGGGGCCAGCAATAACCTCGTACTCAACAAACTGACCTTTTTTTAGGGTTTTGAACCCATCCATAGTAATCACCGAAAAGTGTGCGAATATGTCTTCGCCGCCATCTGTGGGTGAAATAAACCCATAACCTTTACTGTTACTGAACCACTTTACCGTACCTTTAGACATTGCTTCCTAGCCTCCGTGTCATTGAAAAACATCATTTGTGCCCATACATTCCAATGAAGGTTTGAGTGAATATCCACAGAAAATGTGGCATAACGACTCACCAAATTGAAAATACGACTATCAAGAATAAATATAGACAATTTTCAACATTATGCACAAATTTTATTCATCATTTTGAAACAGTGTTCACAAAAAAAGGTCTAATCAGTTAGAATTTAACTTATGAATATAAAGTTTCAACAAAATCCAGACGATGATTATAGTGATGGTGTCGCTACTGCAGAAGCAAAACCAAAAATTAAGAAACCTCCTATGTATAAGGTTGTTATTCTTAATGACGATTACACTCCAATGGAGTTTGTGGTGCATATTTTGCAAGCTTTCTTTAACCTGCAACATGAAAAAGCACAGAATGTGATGTTAAATGTGCATACTAAAGGCAAAGGTGTCTGTGGTGTCTATACTCGTGATGTGGCAGAAACAAAAGTGGAACAAGTAAACGATTATTCGAGACAGAATCAACATCCATTGTTATGCACAATGGAAGCAGATTCATAAACTAAAGGGCCATTAAGATGTTGGACAAAGAACTCGAGCAAACCTTAAACCAGGCTTTTCGTGAAGCGCGTGGTAATAACCATGAATTCATGACGGTTGAACATTTGTTATTAGCGTTACTTGATAATAATGTCTCGCGTGAAATTTTATTGGCATGTGGAGCAGATATACCAGCTTTAAAAATTGAATTGGATACTTTTTTACAAGAGACCGTTCCATTACTGCCACTGAATGATGAACGCGATACACAACCTACCCTGGGTTTCCAGCGTGTATTACAGCGTGCGGTTTTTCATGTGCAATCTTCGGGCAAACAAGAAGTATCTGCATCAAATGTTTTAGTTGCGATTTTTAGTGAGCAGGAATCTCAAGCTGTTTTCTTTTTAAAGAAACAGGACATAAGTCGGCTTGAAGTGGTGAACTATATTTCTCATGGTATTAATCGCTTATCTTCAGATGAAGAAATGGATGAAGATATTGAAATTGGTGATGAAGAACAACAGTCAGCGGCACAAAATCCGTTAACCCAATATACAACAAACTTAAATGAGCTAGCTGAAGCAGGTAAAATTGATCCACTCATTGGTCGAGAGGAAGAAGTTGAACGGACTATTCAAGTGTTATGTCGTCGCCGTAAGAATAACCCGTTATTTGTGGGCGAAGCGGGCGTAGGAAAAACGGCATTAGCCGAGGGTCTGGCAAAACGCATTGTTGAAGACGAAGTACCTGAAATTATTAAAGGTGCGGTTATTTATTCTCTTGATCTCGGTGCTTTGCTTGCCGGGACAAAATATCGCGGTGATTTTGAAAAACGTTTCAAAGCCGTGATGATGCAACTGAAAAAAGAAGATAATGCGATTTTATTTATTGATGAGATTCATACCATTATTGGTGCCGGTGCTGCATCAGGTGGCGCGATGGATGCATCAAACTTAATTAAACCTGTTTTATCCAATGGCGATTTAAAATGCATTGGTTCAACCACCTATCAGGAATATCGCGGTATTTTTGAAAAGGATCGTGCTTTGGCTCGTCGTTTCCAGAAAATTGATGTACCTGAGCCGACTGTTGAAGAGTGTGTGCAGATCTTACAGGGCTTAAAGAGCCGCTTTGAGCAGCATCATAATGTTAAATATACGCAACCTGCTTTACGTGGTGCCGCTGAGTTGGCTGAACGTTATATTAATGATCGCCACCTACCGGATAAAGCGATTGATGTGATTGATGAAGCCGGGGCTTATCAGCAGTTACAGCCGGCTTCTAAACGCAAGAAAACAATAGGCATTAAAGAGATTGAAGCCATTGTGGCAAAAATTGCCCGTATTCCACCTAAAACCGTTTCTAACGATGATATGGATACGCTGAAAAATCTTGAACGTAACCTTAAACTGGTTATTTTCGGGCAGGATAAAGCTATTGATAGCTTATCAACTGCAATTAAGCTCTCGCGTGCAGGTTTAGGAAATGAAGACAAACCGATCGGTTCATTCTTGTTTGCGGGGCCTACCGGTGTTGGTAAAACAGAAGTGACTCGCCAGTTAGCGCGTATTATGGGCATTGAGTTGATTCGTTTTGATATGTCGGAATACATGGAACGTCATACAGTTTCACGCTTAATTGGTGCACCACCGGGCTATGTGGGTTATGACCAGGGTGGCTTACTGACCGAAGAAATTAATAAACATCCGCATGCGGTTTTATTGCTGGATGAAATTGAAAAAGCGCATCCTGAAGTCTTTAATCTACTGCTTCAGGTGATGGATCACGGTACGTTGACAGATAACAATGGACGTAAAGCAGACTTCCGTAATATCACAATCATTATGACGACCAATGCGGGTGCTGAGCAGTTAAGCCGATCTTCAATGGGCTTCTCCTCTCAAGATCATTCTTCTGATGGCATGGAGTCTATTAAGAAAGCCTTTTCTCCGGAGTTCAGAAACCGTTTGGATGGCATTATTCAGTTCAAACAACTTAGTCAGGATATGATTGCCCGAGTCGTGGATAAGTTTGTCTTTGAATTTGAACATCAACTTGAAGAAAAGGGTGTTTCACTTTCGATTGATGATGAAGTGCGTACCTGGCTGGCAATTAAAGGCTATGACCCGGTAATGGGCGCGCGACCACTGACCCGGGTTATTCAGGAACATCTGAAAAAACCATTGGCAGAAGATTTACTCTTTGGAGTACTGGCAAAAGGTGGTCATGTCACCGTTACAGTGAAAGATAATGAGTTAGTGTTTGATACGCAGAGCAAGAATTTGCCTGCTAAGTTGGATGCTTAAATAATATTAACGGGAAAGTGTAGGTCGGTCTTTAGGCCGACGATGAGCTACAACGAAGTCATATGATTTTTCGTTAAAGTAATGCTAATCGAAAATAAAGGTTGATGTTACGGTACCGCATAGGCCTGAAGAGTCGACCTACGGTTAATACAAAATTTTAGCGTCCGCGGAAAACGATACGACCTTTGCTCAAGTCATACGGTGTTAACTGAACCGTCACTTTGTCCCCAGTCAAAATACGAATATAGTTTTTACGCATTTTCCCTGAAATATGAGCCGTCACCACGTGACCGTTTTCAAGTTCAACTTTAAATGTTGTATTAGGCATCGTATCAATTACGGTGCCTTCCATTTCAATATGTTCTTCTTTTGCCATCTAAATTTCAAAACCACAGTTAAAAATCAGGCGCAATAATGCCTGATTCAGGGCAAAACATCAAAGACTGATTGCTTTGCTGTGAGTTTTTTTAACAAATTTACGCAGAATTGTTAATCAAGTTTAAATTTACTGACCATACTGGAGAGATCTGCTGCTAGCTGGCTTAATCTATCATTTGCTAATGCGATATTGGTCGATGCTTCATCACCACGTTGGGCAAGGTTGTCGACGGCAAGAACATTTCTATTTATTTCTTCAGCGACAGCACTTTGTTCTTCAACAGCACTGGCAATTTGCGTATTAATATCCGAAATATTAGTCACTGCGGCAGTAATAGATTTAAGGTTTTCTCCAGTCTGAGTTGCCTGTTTTACACTTTCACCTACAGTATTAATTCCTTGAGCCATGACCGTTACGGCACTATCTGTTCCTTGTTGTAATCTTTCGATCATTTCCTGTATTTCGACGGTCGATTCTTGTGTTCTGCTGGCCAGTGTACGGACTTCATCCGCAACGACTGCAAACCCGCGTCCATGTTCTCCAGCACGAGCTGCCTCAATAGCCGCATTTAGGGCGAGTAAGTTTGTTTGCTCTGAGATTCCCCTGATGACATCCAGTACACTACCAATGCTTTCACTATCGGCTTTAAGTGAATGTATGACTTCAGATGCTTTCTCAATTTCATCTGAGAGTGTATTGGTTATACGAATATTCTCTTCGACTACCTGTAATCCTGCTGAGGTTTCATTTCTCGCTTCGCGTGCTGATGAATCCGCTGTGCTGGTATTATTTGCAACTTCCTGAATGGTTGTGGCCATTTCATTTACGGCTGTTGCTACCATGGTGATTTGGCTTTTTTGTTCTGCTGAATCTTCTTTTGCCTGTGCGGTAATACTGCTCATTTCAATTGAAGAATCAGATAAATGTTGTGCAGCACCGGAAATTTCTTTAATAAAAACGCGGTGATTTTCAAGAAATTGATTGAAGCCTTTGGCAAGGTGAGATATTTCGTCGCTGCCTCTTTCATCAAGTCGTTGGGTTAAATCACTACTTCCTGTTGCCAGATCGTTGATGCTGCTATCTAATACAGCAAGTTTTTTTGCTATTACAATTTTATATACAAAATGGATAGCTAAAATAATAAATACGAGTGTAGCCATTAATATAAAAATAATTTTTTTACCTGTAGATGAGCTGGCTGCCATTTGCTTACTAATATCACTGTTTATTTCTAAAACACCACGAACGTCACCCAGTTTCCACCCCGCACGAGGCGTATCGGGGTGAGAGTTGTGACAATTTACACAGGCTTGAGCGACCATGATATCTGCAACAGCAACGCGAACAACAGACTTTCCTTGTTTTATTGTTTCTTCTACAAAAACACTTTTTGGATTTTTAACTAAAAAATCCCACGCATCCGTTTGGAATTTATCCAATACTCTAGATTTACGATTTGGAAATGGATATGCACTGTAGAGGTTTACAGTCGTTCCTTCATTTTTTAATAAATCACTTAAATCGTGAATCATGGTTGCAGGCAAAGGAAATGCTTTAGGGTTGCCTTTATGATTAATAGCTGGTCGCATATCCGAGCCGGATTTAACCTTATTTAAAATATTTTGTACGTAATATTTTCTCAGAACTTTAAATTGATTTGCCGTTTGTTTAGATGAAGAAGTTGCACCTTCTACAGCACGATTTTGTATCTGCTGAGGAATGTAAAAAGCAAGTATAACAATTGCAATTGTAAACAGAGCAATAACGGGAAGAGCAAGCTTCCAAAATAAGCTACCAAAGTTAATCCGACCTTTCATAATTTCTGCCTAATATTGAATATAAATGTGCACTCAGATTAAAATCAACCTGATAATGTTTTATTAGCGGCGGTCTAGTTGATAACTTTAGTAGGTATTGAAATTAGTAAGAGATTGTGAAAAAAAAATAACAACAGACATAATATCGCATCATTGTAGTGCGCTATGTTGTCTATATTTTTATAGCGTTGTTCAAAAATTGAAAAACTTATTTAAATTACTTTTTCAAACTTAAGCGGTGATTTTTGTCCACTCTATTGGCTGCCAAACAACGTGTGGGTGTGTTGCTTCTTCGGAAAAGACGAGGTCCATGCCTAGGAACTGCGAAAGTTTATCGAGATTATCGATTTCGGCTAATTCTTCGCGTAATGCCTCATAGTGACGCTGGTTTATGTAGAGTAGATTTGCTCGATAGCCATGATTTAGTTCAAAGTCATGAGCCAGGTTGTAAAGGAAGCTTAACATGGTGAACCTCCGTTCATCCTCTTGAGGATGGTTTCTAGGTTAACGTTACAATGCAGAATAATTGGGATATTGCTGCATTAATTACTATATCGGCTGTTTCTCTCCCTGTTTTAATAAATATAGCTAATATTTGTTACATTATTGTTAAAAATTGAAAAATTTTCATGATCTAGTACAGGATATGGTGTTTTAAGGAGAAGTTTCCACTAAATGTAGTGTTTGAGGCTTTTATAGGTTGGACTTTAGTCCAATGCGGTATTGAATATCTCGATGAAAACGAAGTCCATTCGTAGTGTTGTCAGTACCGCGTCAGACTGAAGCTTACCGCTCCTGCTTACGCCCCTTACTACGTCTATGTAGGTAAAGTCTGACCTACTGTCTTTTTTAGCCACTGCCATTCTTGCCCATCAAAGAACTCCATAGGCTGGTAGTTACTTTTATAAGACATTTTATTTGTTTTGGGGTTCCAATAACCGAGATAAAGCCAGTCGAGTTTAAGTGATTGAACATAATCAATTTCAGATAAGACACCAAAGACTCCCAGGCCTCGACTTGAATATTCAGGATCAAAAAATGTGTATACGGCAGAGATGCCATCATCAAAACAATCGATAACCGCGACCATCATTAATTTATCTTCTAATCGAAATTCAAGAAGTTTTGATACACTCCAATCAGCACTAATCAATGTTTCATAACTATCAGGTTCATCATTATCCATGCCGCCACCGGCATGACGACCTTTCATGTACTGGCGATATAAGTCGTAATGTTCTTTGTCGAATACAGCATCATTAACATTAACACTAATATCTTTGTTTAAAGTTTTATTGCGACGCTGACTTCGGTTAGGTTTAAATTCATCTACCGGAACACGAACAGGAATACACAAGCCACAATCATTACAGTGTGGGCGATAAATGTTTGAACCACTGCGTCTAAATCCAAGTTGTGCTAACTGACTATATTGTTTCATGACGATAGGATAGTTGGGATCAACAAAGAGTGTGATCGCTTTACGATTATCAAGGTAACTGCATTCATGTTCTGGTGTTACACGAAAGCCAATTTCTTCGAGTGCTGCAATTTCTTCGTCACTCATTTTTTTGTTGCCATTTTATATTTTCAGTATTATTGATTGCATGCTGTTTTAATAATATTAAAAACTGTTTTCTCGGTATCATTGTTGCACCTAAACTTTCCAGGTGCGAAGTATAAACCTGGCAATCGATTAATTTAAAACCCCATTGTTTTAATTGTTGAGCTAAAGTCACAAATGCAATTTTTGATGCATCTGAAATACGAGAAAACATGGATTCACCAAAAAATACTTTTCCGATTGCAATACCGTATAAACCACCGATAAGTTTATCATCTTGCCAGCATTCAACACTGTGAGCATAGCCGGCTTCATGTAATTTAACATAGGCTTCGATCATTTCATCAAGAATCCAGGTCTCGTCTTGTTGCTGGCCTTTTTCTAAACGTGCTTCAGAGCAGGCAGTAATGACATCTCTAAAGTTTTGATCGAATGTTATTTGAACATTTTGTTTGCGTATAGTTTTCGCTAAACTACGAGATACTTTTATATCTTTTGGCTCTAATACCATTCGAGGATCAGGTGACCACCAGAGAATAGGCTGGCCTTCGCTATACCAGGGGAAAATACCTTGTTGATAAGCTGAAGTTAAACGTTCAACAGAAAGATCTCCACCCACAGCTAATAAACCACCGGGTTCAGTTAAAGCTAATTCAACATCAGGAAAAATGGTTTTATGGACGTCATCGAGTAAATAAGGTGCTGTCATTTGTCTTTTTTAAACGGACTATGTCCATTTAGTTCATCAATATAATCCAGGATACCTTCTGTTTCATGCATTAGAAAGTTTTTAATGCTTTGGCTAAATTGTGGATGTGCAATCCAATGTGCCGACCACGTTTTTGTTGGTATGAAACCACGTGCGATTTTATGTTCACCCTGAGCACCGGGTTCAAAATATTTCAGGCCATTATCAATACAATATTTCAACCCCTGATAGTAACAGGCTTCAAAATGTAAGTTGTCAAACTCTTCACTACAACCCCAATGCCTTCCATATAATGTATCGCTACCTTTAAGGTTAAATGCACTGGCAACATATTCTTGCTTGTATTTTGCCAAAACTAAAACAATATTTTCAGGCATGGTTTGAGCTATTTCTTTAAAAAAATCTTTTGATAAGGT
>VAPM010327638.1_pt1 | contig 16800 bp, 21 predicted proteins | sample 3395091 | NCBI WGS metagenome assembly VAPM01 (sample SAMN08290445, study PRJNA428436) | hydrothermal vent metagenome | isolation source: Deep-sea hydrothermal vent chimney 3 | place: Pacific Ocean: Juan De Fuca Ridge | reverse complement strand
CTGCCAGCCCCTATTACCCCCATTAGTGTGATAAAGTTTTGCTTGCAATGGCCTGAATACAAAAGGTGACAATGAAAAAAATAAAGAACGAAGCTGAATTAGTGAAACTGGCAATTAACACCGGTGTAAAGTTTGCTGAACTAAGAGGAGCCGCCATATTTGAGCCAACAGATGCTCAAAGTGAGAAAATACTCTACATCTACAGACTGCTCGTACATGATAAACTCATACAACCCTTGCCGGAAGACCAGGTATCGCAAAAAAGTATGCGACATAAGCTGGCTATCTGGATTTCAAAGCAACTACCCAAAGACCATCCGCTGCTAAAATAGTCTAATTACACTTGCTGCAGCTTTAGCAAATTTCCTACAAACTGCCAATGCCATGCAATACCGGCTAATACCGCAATATGAAACAGTTCGTGTGGACCAATTGCCCCCGGAATAACAATTGGTAACTGCAGAAATTCAAGGCTGGCACCCACGGTGTAAGCCAGACCTCCATACATAAGTGGTTTGATAATTCTGAAACCATGCAAGCGATGTGTGTGGTAGGCAGAAAAAATAGCTGCCCAGCCTAATCCAAGGTAGAACATTAAACCTAACCATTCAGCCATTTCATTAAAAAAAATGGATTTCCAGGTAATACCAATAATGGCCAATAGCCAGATGATCAATAAAAAGCCCCAACGCCAGAACCCTTTAAACAAAATAGTATGTACCGGTGTAAAAGTACCCGCAATTAAACCAAAAATTGCGGCATGATCCAGACGTTGCAAAACAACTCGCGCTGTACCTTCATGGTCAAGCAAATGAAAAACACCACTCATCGATAACAGGAAAATGACTGAAAATACAAATACACTTACCGCAATAAGCTCACCACGATGTCCACGGGCAAGCGCTATTAACCGCAGGCCATACAGAAAAAAAATAAAGGCCGCCAGCAAATGACTTATTGAGCTAAAAGGATCACTAAAACCCGGAATAGATATTGCGTTCATATAATAACATTTATTGATTTAATAACTTTATGTTATTAATTAATTTATCATAAGCCATATTTATTTTACTTGTTGTATCTTTAAATGTACTTTCACTAACTTCATTCTGAATAGTAACCAGATACTCAAGACATTCTAAATGGTAGGCGTTCACTGCATTCATGATATCGTTAATGGCAACAGGTTTTTCTTTCGCCACTTCCTGTAAAGTCGGTTCAGCACTATTAAGTAACTTAACATTGGCAGAACGAGGGATCATTTTACTCTTGCCATCCATTTCGGCTGAAGCTGTAAGTGGGCCAGACTTCGTGTAGGCCTGTCCCTGAAAGCTAAACTGCTCACCAATAGGTACTAAATAGAATTTCACCGATTATTCTCCACTACCCGGAAATGAGCTCAGCAATCCATCTGGCCACCGCCCATAATCAATGCGCTACATTATTCCATTATCCTGAGCTTTAGATAGCTCAATAAAATATTTACACTACTAGTAATACAAGACAAGGTAAAGCCTTAAAATGACAGACACCAGAATAAATACTGTTTATTCTTTCCCCCTCACCTTCCCATGGCAACTCTGAGTTATATGTACTTAAAAAATATAATAAAAAGAGCTTGAAAAACATATTTTATGTACGCAATACAGTACGAACATGCCCTGTATGCCAAAAATAGCGGATTAGCCATTCTACACATTTTTCACTCCATAAAAATTGATTGTTTGATTGACCAGAGTTTAGCGAGTGAATATGACAGAAATAAGTTTATACAGTTACAAATTGATTACAACGGGAAAATATTAATCCCATTTATAATTACTATCCCTTGGAAAGCATGGCCTTTGAAAATTGGTTCAGTGCCACTATTGAGTCAAGAGAAAAGGCTATTGATATTTTTTCTTCAACAAGTTTTACCGCCCTTTGTGCCAGTTCTAAACGCCTCAAACCGGAATCCGTTAGCTTGACATAAAATGAGCGCTTATCTTTTTTATTATCAATACTCTCAACAATACTTGCACTTAAAAGTTGATTGACCAGAACACTCATCGTTGCACGGGTAACATTCATATATCGGCTTAAATCCGACACGGTGATTTTCCCGGATTTTTCAAGAAACACCATCACTCTGAATTGAGGAATGCGCAGGCCAGAATACATTAAGGCTAAATTTAGTTTCTTTTCAAACTGTTGCGTTGCCTCTAAAAGCTCTAATACCTGAAGTGTACTCATAATATACCCTTTAATATTAACTAGTTAGTTCGACTAACAATCAAAAAATAAATTCACTAAATCAGCTTATTTGCATATTCTTTAATTAGATTGTGTCACAAAGATAACCACATTCAAACATAACAACAGACAACAACGGAGATAAATATGAATACAGTAATGGAAAAATGCCCGGTAACCGAAGCCATTCTTGAAGAACGTATCGACAATCTTGAAACCACAATAGCAAAGTTACAAAAACAGGTACCAGCCAACCAGGTTTCCATCATAGTCTTATCAGGCGATTTTGATAAAGCAATGGCCGCCTTTATGATGGCAAATGGCGCAATCGGAATGGGAATGGAAGTCACCATGTTTTTTACTTTCTGGGGATGCTCCGTTATTAAAAAAGGGCGACGTTTAAAAGGTAAAAAACCAACTCATAAACTTATCAATATGATGCTCCCCGGTAGTGCAAAAGATTTGCCCCCATCAAAAATGTCATTTGGGGGACTTGGCCGAAAAATGTTTAATTATATGATGAAAGGAGAAATGGCTTCGCTCGAAGAACAAATTGATATTGCAGTAGAAGCGGGAGTTAAATTCCAGATATGCTCACCATCACTCGGTATGATGGGTTTTGATGAGGATGAATGGATTGTACCAGTCGATATTTGTGGTGTTGCGGCTATGTATGAGGTTGCACTTAATGCAAGAACAGCTTACTTTATATCGTAAAGTCGGCTAAATTTATCAGTGAGGTTAGGTACGATTGTCATCAAGATGTACCTGACCTCTGCTTTTGTTTATAAATAAGCCAGGAAGCTTTTAATATTTCTCTATTTATATTATCAACTTAATTTACCTCTCTGGCATTTATCTACCCAGCATTAAGCATTGTATGCAGGAATTGTGTATATTCAGCAGCTTTACGACCCAGGCTGGTCAGGTAGCCACCATCAACCTGGGAAATAAATCCTTTTTTAAACAAACGCTGCGCCGCAGCTATTTTAGCTGGCTCGGCTGTTTTATGAATTTTTATTCCTTCCTGATTTGTAGAAAGGTCATAAAGCATCAAGACTTCCAACTCAGCTATGTTATCGGGTGTATAAGACATCGAAACTCCTTATATTTTTTATCGGAAAAAACCACCTACAATTAATAGACTCAACCTGACTTCAGGCTTATTTGTGCAAGCAACCTAAGGTTCTACCCCTTGACGATCTAATTTGCAAGACTTGCCGTTGTTAATTCTATTAATAGCAACTCTAGCAGCTATTTAGCAATATTAACGCACCATCACCTAAAACGACATATTCATATGCTATTATTACTCCCTATAAATTCACCTGGCAAAATAATCCCTGGAAAAAAATATGAGTACTAGCAAGAAATATAGCTACCGAATAGCAAAAAACAGAAAAAACTGGAAGGCTGAAATTATCAGGCAAGCTACATCAAGAAAAACCGTTGTCTCCAAACGTAAAACCGGCTTTACAACTGAAACCGAAGCAAAAGAATGGGCTGAAAATGAGCTACAATCATTCATAGCAAGCCTTTCAGAACGAAACGAGCGACGCGCTAAACAGCGCGAACTCCGAAACGAAAAAAATGAAGATAAGAGTTAATCAGAAAATATTATGAATAACAACGATATCATACGCCGTATCCGCTATATATTTGACTTTGATGACACAAAAATGATCGCCATATTTGCTGCAGCCGGATACGATGCATCACGCGAACAAATAAGCAAACTCTTAAAAAAAGATGATGACCCCGATTGCAAACGGTGCAGTGATACCGTACTGGCGATATTTCTAAATGGACTAATCAACGACAAACGTGGAAAAAAGCAAGGTCCTCAGCCTGAACCGGAAGAACGTTTAACCAATAATATTATCTTTACCAAATTAAAAATTGCATTAAACCTGAAAGCAGATGAAACACTGGATATTCTGAATATGGCAAATTTTGATATTAGCAAACATGAGTTAAGTGCATTTTTCCGCAAGCCAACACATAAAAACTACCGGATCTGTCAGGATCAGGTTTTGCGCAACTTTATAAAAGGTATGCAGATCAAATATCAAATTAATAATTAAGCACTGAATAACTTACTGAATAACTCGGGAAATTTAAAGTGGATATAACTTTACAAACAAAATACCTCCAGCCCTGATTGTACTCTATTCTTTAAAACCTGCCATTAACATATTGACGAACATTCAAAAAAGGAGGACATTATTACTTTAAAACACTTACACTAAAAATATCAATAAAGGAAGTTTTTAAAATGGTTCGCAGTATAATTTTATTAATTACTTTTTCAATAACCACTCAAGTACAGGCACTTTCTATTACCGATGTCACCGGTGAATGGGAATGGCTAGGTGATTCCACAGGGCGATATCCCAACCCGGATTCAGCAGTTAAAACAAATGAAACTCATATACTCTTATTCAAGGATAAAACAGGCCCTAAAGTCAGGTACCTTGCAGAAGCTAACCAGGTTTGCAGCGATTGCAGTGGAAGTTATGGCCTTATCTCCACAAAAGATGGCAACCACGTATTCAAATACAGTGGCATGTGGGTACTAAGTGCTGACCTTATTGTCATTAAGCGTAAGGCCATAAATTATAATATTCCTGGTGCATTACAATCCAAAGCTCTGCGCGTAACCTATGACAAAGAAAAAAAGATACTTACACTGGGGACACTGGTAAACAATGTCGGTAAAGGAAATTTTTCCTATTATAAAAAACGCCCAGGTTCTGTTACCAGCATGTCCCCGTATTACTCCACGACACAGGATAAATATTCAGGTGATATTGATATAGCAAAAATTAAACTGGGTATGGCACCAAAAAGTATCATTAACAATATCAAAGATAACTTTATAATAAGTGATATTGTACAGTTTACTAAAGGTAGCGAAGTATCACCCTATATAGAAAAAATAACAGCCCTGCGAGAAAACAATACCCGAATTGACAAATACACTTTTGATTTTGCAAAACCACCTTATGCTAACCGGCTACTGGCTATTCACCGTTCTCAACAATTCCTGTTTAAAGATAATATGAAAAGACTGCCACCCGCACTTAAGAATGCAGAAAATATCCTTATCAAAAAATACGGGAAACCGAAGGCTGTCACTGAAGTAAAAAAGGATGTTAGCGGAGAACAAAAATACACCACAATATCATGGTTTAACAAACCCGGAGCCTGCAATACACAATTTAAGCATCACAGCCAGAAACCGCCCTGCCCGCTCTTGTTTGATGCGCAACTATCCAGCTTTTCAACAAACCATAGAAAATATCCTGATATTGTTAACTTGCTAGAGTTGTATTTAATAAACTACCCGGAAATTTTACAAAATGAAGAAGCCATACACCAACAAAACAGAATGCATAAAACTCCAAAAATAAAAATGAAGGAAATGCACAATAAAAAATCACTGGAATTTGAATTATAAGGTTAGTGCTTAAACACACAAACACAGGCACCTGGAAATAAGGCAAGCCTTGCAAACTATATTTTAAAATATGATTTTCAAAGTCCGCCTTTTTAATTCCCGCTTATTTCCTTTAACCTGTGATTAACTCTTTAACTTTAATATACACATCCATTTCAACATAATCATCTTCTCTTGAGTCATTCAAGTAATTAAAAACGGGCGGATAGTCATCAGGCTCATAGCCACTGGTAGGAAACCAGTGTGAACAAAGCTCGGTCATAAAGTTACTTATCTTGTCAGCATCGTCTTTATAATAGGCAATCGCATATTTACCCATTGGTATAACAGATAGCCGATAGGGCAGTGCAACTTCCATGTCAGGATTAACCACAATGGCTGCATCATAACGGCATTTTTCTTCGGGAGTAATTGAAGGGTTGTCATAACATATTCCAAATCGCTCATTAATCTTTGAATTAATGCCTTTTAGTTCAACCCAATGAAGAATCCTTTCCCATGTATCATATATCGAATCAAGTTTATAGCCATTTTCTGAAGTTAAATAAGCGATTCGTTTTTCCTGAATATTTTCTAATTTTACTTTCATTAACATATCCTCAAGTTTGCCGAAGTCGAATACTTCGGATTGTGTTACAAATTGAGAATATAATTCCTGTGGATTAAAAGCCTTTCCAACTTGCGATAGAGTTTTCCTTTCTTGCTTACTTTATTTCCATTAAATTCATTACTCTGACAATTTCTAAGCTCTGAAGGACTTAAGCCAAAATACAATTTAAAGGCTTTGGAAAAATTTGCACTGGATGAATAACCACCTGCTTCCGATACATTGGTTATACTTAACTCTGGTCTGGAAATGAGTCTTTTAGCAGCCTTTTCCAGCCGCTTGCGCGATACATACTCATTAACGGTTTCACCGACCAAAGCATGAAAAATTCGATGGAAATGATAAGCTGAAAAATGGCTTGCGCGTGCCACATCATCAAGCTGTAGAGATTGATCAAGATGGCTGTCAATAAATTCCAGCGCACGATTAATACGCCGGGGATATTCGGCTGATGTGTTCAGTTTAATTCTTTTTTGTGGGTTACTTGCTGGCATGTACAAAACAATAACAAAAAACAGGGGGGTATAGCGAGCAGTGTTCTTTTCCATTCTTGCTAAATATGGAAATTTACTTGCCAGTATTTGAGATCAAATACTCTGCTTATATTACTAAATTTATGGAACGCATTTCCCGTTAATTTTTTCGGCAGAAATAATTATTTTTTGCTTTCCTGTCGCATCTAAAAAAGGATAAACATCGCTATACCTGTATCCATCAGGAAGTATAATTTTCTTCCGCCCAGAGCCATCACGTTGCATAGTCCAGAGTGTTCTCGTATTAAAGGTAACAGATGAATCAATATTGGAAAAAACCAGACTTGTATTATCAATCCATTCAGGTAGTACATCATTATTTAACAGGCTGGCTCCCAACGATCCTGAAATATTACTCTCGGTTAACGGACTGGCTACAGGCACCACAAATATACGCCAACCAAACCCAGTTATACCAGCATTGGGTGCGCGTCTCATAAAAGTCACATAATCACCGCTGGGGGAAATTTTTGGATCATTTTCCAATACATCATTACCGTACAAAGTCGTACCGGCACTGTCACGCCCAAGGCTTAATCCTGTGGGAGTACTGGCAGGATTAAGTTCTTGAATAAAAATACTCTTTACCAGGCCACTGTTATTATACTGCCCACCGTATACAAGTTGGCTATTTGAAATGGCTTGCGGGTCAAAAGGGATAATGGTTGCAGGAGTAGTAACTTCGGTGGGACCGGCAATAACATTCATCGCAGTATCCGTTTGTGCACGATAAAGCTTTGTCGAGCCTGGTGCACCAGAAAGATATATAAATTCAAAACTATTGCCGTACCAATAGTTGTTGGAATTTAATTCGCCGCTAGTCACCCCAATAATATTTTTAGTTTGCGACCCATCCAAACTTGTGGCACGAATTTCTGTATTAACATATCCACTATCTGGCGCAGCACAACCATTAGTATTGGTATCATTATAAAGAGTATAAGCAACCCAGTTCTTATCCGGTGACACACGCGGATGTGTCATATCCTGATAGTTATTTTTAGCAACAACCTGAATATTTGTTGCTTGTGGATCTGATTGAGAAAAGTCTATATCTGCAACCAGTAAATTATATGCTGAGGTTTTACAATCTAGCGTACTGCATGCCTGAGGTGTAACAGGAGTACTACTGTTATCACCTCCACCGCATGACAATAGAAAAAAGCTTGTAGCACTTACTAAAAAAATACCACCATTACTTAACACCACGCCATCCCCAGAAAGTCATCTTACTTCTATTAATCAGGATAAAATAAATCAACTATAAATACTATGAAGTTGTCGGTTGTATGCATATTTATTATAAAATTTGTGAAATGTATACCCTGTAGCTAATTGTTCTTTATAAATAATGTAAATTAGACTTACGATAGCTATAAAAGAATATCAATATATTATTAAATAATATATTAGCGTAAGATATGGTGTAAATTCATGATGTATCCTTATTTTAGATTACTTCTGCTGATTAGTTTTTTGAGCCTGTCTTCTTGCGGTGGGGGTGGCTCAAGCTCACCGGAACCCACAACCCCGCCACCTCCACCTACCACGGAAAAAACACGAAGCTTTTATATGGGCTTTACTCCCTGGCCTTATGATGCCACAACGAATGCAGTCAACATCACCTACCAGAAAATTCAGCAACATGGTGATATTATTCACCACCAGATGATGCAAGGCATCCCCTGGGTTGAGTCATTCAATAATCAGGCTTATCCTGCTAATGTTGAAGGTGATATTAGCGCACGACTCAATCAAACCCTGGCTGGCAAAAAAATATTATTATCCATTGACTCACTCGACTCCAGCCGTACAGCACTTGCAAACAATTGGGGAAACAGTGGCGAAGAACCCAGAGCCACACCATGGGATACACGTAATTTTGACAGCCCCGAGGTAATAACCGCTTACAGCAACTTTGCTTTGGATCTCATCAATCGATTTAACCCAACTTACTTTAATTATGGAACAGAAGCGAGTGAGTTAATCCTTAATGATCTGGCTCAATATAACAAGTTCAAACTATTTGCCCAGCAAGTGTATAGCAATATTAAATTACAGTACCCTGATTTAAAATTAATGATATCGGTTGCCCTTAAATCGCCCTCTTCATCTGAAATGGCTCTAATTAAAAACAACCTGGCCGGAATACTGCCTTATGTCGATGTTCTTGGAATCAGTGTTTACCCCTATATATTTTACAGCCATGCTGATAAAGGTAACCCGGATAATTTACCAACTGACTGGCTAAATCAAGTAACACAACTTGCGCTGGGGAAACCCATTGCAATAACAGAAACAGGCTGGATAGCAGAAGATCTTGTGATCAATACTTTTAATATTAATATTCCAGGTAATGAAACATACCAGCGCAACTATGTAACGCGGTTGTTAGACGAAAGTAATCAGCTATCAGCAGAATTTGTAATTTGGTGGAGCTTGATTGACTTTCAGGCATTATGGAATGGAGTCCTGCTAAAGGATGACCTGGCTGCAATCTGGCGTGACATAGGCTTGTATGATGAACAAGTTCAGGCACGGAGTGGCCTGACAGATTGGCAGCAATACCTCGACCGAACTAAAAAATAATGCCCGCTCATATTATATCAATTAAGTCTTTACTCTAACCGTAAATATACGATACTTATAAAACGCTTTATACACTCAAGGTATCGCAATGAAAATTATATTTTCCTTTATTATTGCCTTATCGCTGTTACCAACACTTTCAAGTGCAGGCAAAAGAACAACAGCGAGCATAATAGCAAAAGAACCTGTCACCATGATGGATCTTGGCCTGCTAAAACTTAATTCCATGCTAGCCAATACAAAGTTTCGTGGCCTGCAAGGGGCAACGATAGGTGCTATTTACAATGCCCGCCGTGGTACGATTGACATCAAAGTGAGTATGCCGGTTAAAAAAGCCACTCGCACTCAGTGCAAAAAAACAGTTAACAGTACAAAAAAAATATTTGTACAAACGCTTGGCGACAGGAAAATTGCAAATATTCACCACTATTTCAAACATGAAGGTACAACCTACAAGAATAAAATCAACTGGCGTGATCTAGCTAATCATGTTGTGGTAACTGCAATCGTACTGACAAAGAAAAATTACCAACACAGTGTTTATTGCCAAAGTAAATTGATGGCAAAAAAGGTGACCTACTGAGTGAATACAGTTTATTCTATAGCAATTATTTTTTAAAAATAATTTCCAGACGTAATGTTAATGAGGGTTCAGCATGAAAATCATTTATTTTTTGATATTTTATTTGCGGTATGATTTCAACAAATAAATAACCTTTATGAATATTTTGCCGATATGTCGCACCAATCCAATAATACTGGGAAAATACTGAAGGCTCACTTATACCATTGACTCCCACATAGTATGATATTGCCCTTCTCTTACTTAAAGTATGAAACATTGAAAAGGTCTGGTTTAATTCAAAATAATCAGTTTTATTTGTCCAGCGAGCAAATGTAGCTGCTCGAAACAGGTTATCCTTACTTATCTTTCTATTAAATTCCAGATATGAATCCAGCCCCACTCCTGTTGAATTAAACCAGAAAGGGGTTTCGTTCCAATGAATACTCCATTTCTCAAACTCATATCTTCTCTTTAATCTCAGTCTGGTATAGAGCTCAATATCTGAACTTAAACGTAGTCCAATTGAAGGTTTAAACTCCCAGCCATCCTCTTTCCCTAATGAAGCTTGAACCCCTGCAAAATAGTCTTTTTCTTTTACTGCTTTAGCCGGGGTGTTCTCCGTTTGTGCTGAGGTATTATTCTGTCGTTTATCTGCATTGCTTTCAATTGTAAATTTTAGCTTCTTTTTCGTATTTGGTAAGCGCAGTTTTAAACGAACATTTCCGGTATAACTAATACCACTAGATTCATTCCAGACAGTGTCAGCCCTTAATCTTAAATAAGTTCCACTTGTATCGTAAAATACTTTGTCTTCAGAAAAAAACTCATCCAGGCTTTTTGCAAATAATTCTACGCCTGATGAAATAACTTCCTGTGGCTTATCCAGAAATGAAAAGAAAGGTTCATCAGACTCAGAGCCTCCCTGTGAAATATCATCTTCCTTTATCTCGGTACAAACATCAACATCCGGGTTTTCTAAATTTATATTTTGTACTACAATATCCGGAATAAGATTAGCTGGCTCAGCAACCAGACTAACAGGCAGCAACATACCTGTAAAAAACAACATGTAACAAAAAAATCTTACTAAGCCTGCATATGACATCATAGTTAAGTTCTTTTCTGTTCACATAACTCATGCTAAATAGGCATTACATTCATAGCTGTTCTATAAACAAGCATGAACCCCTGATTTCCTGGTAGCGTTCCAATATCCAGCTAAAAATATTGCCTCACCACTCATAACCGTAACTCTTCCCTGTAACTCTAAATGCATTTTAAGCGGAGCACCCGCATTATATTAATAAATAACAATTCAGGTACAGAAAATGAAATCGCTTTATACTCTTTATTATATCAAAATAAGCGTATAATAATTTTATTTTAACCCAAATATTCAAACAAGATAGCAAACAAATGTCTAAAGTAAAATTAACTGAATACAGCCATGGAGCGGGTTGTGGCTGCAAAATTTCTCCCGGTGTACTGGAGAAAATTCTTAAGACATCTGGCATGCCATTTCATGATCCACGTTTACTGGTGGGTAACGAAACCAGGGACGATGCCGCCGTTTATGACCTGGGTAATGGCTCTTCGGTTATCAGCACCACCGACTTTTTTATGCCAATAGTTGATGACCCTTTTGAATTTGGGCAGATCGCAGCCACCAATGCCATCAGCGATATTTATGCAATGGGCGGCTCACCCTTAATGGCCATTGCAATATTTGGCTGGCCAATTAAAAAACTCAGCCCCGAGATTGCCGCACAAGTAATTGAAGGTGGGCGGCATGCCTGTAAGCTGGCGGGTATTGCTCTGGCCGGAGGGCACTCTATCGATGCCCCCGAACCTGTCTTTGGGCTGGCGGTAACTGGCCATGTCGAAAATACACATATAAAACGTAATAGTCAGGCAACGGCTAATTGCAGTTTGTTTCTTACTAAACCCCTGGGGATCGGCATATTAACCACCGCAGAAAAGAATAAATGTCTTAAAGATGAACATGCCAGAATTGCTGTTGAAACCATGTTGCAGTTAAATATGGTTGGTACTGAATTTGCCAAACTTCCTTATGTAACGGCAATGACAGATGTAACCGGCTTTGGGCTAATGGGCCATCTGACAGAAATTTGTGAAGGCAGCAATTTACACGCCGTGATTGATTATAAAGCTGTGCCTAAATTAGCTGAAGTTGAAAACTATATCGCATTAGGCTGCTCCCCCGGTGGAGCACAGCGTAACTTTGACAGTTATGGGCACCACTTAAGTGAGATGACGGATATACAAAGAAAAATACTCTGTGATCCTCAAACCTCCGGGGGACTGTTAGTGGCCGTTGAAAACAACCACATAAATGATTTTATAAAAATAGCTCAAACATTTGAGCTTAATTTAGAACCATTAGGTAAGTTAGTTACAGCAGCCGAATCGACTCAAGCAGAACCAGCATCATTAATAACAATAATATAAACGCTATGACTCTAACAAGCACGATCGAGCTCCCACAAATAGACGACTACCGCTCGTTATTCCTGAATAATGTAGCCTTACTCGATGTGCGTGCACCAATAGAATTCAGTCAGGGGGCATTTCCTTTTACACAAAATATCCCTTTAATGAATGATCAGGAACGCACTGATATTGGCATACGCTATAAAAATCTTGGTCAGGACGAAGCCATTAAACTCGGCCATCAACTGGTGCAGGGGAAAGTAAAATCAGAACGTGTCGATCGCTGGGCATATTTTTTTGACCAATACCCGCAGGGAGCTCTCTATTGTTTTCGTGGTGGTATGCGATCAAAAATATCCCAGCAGTGGATTTATGAGCGAACAGGTATTATTTACCCCAGAATAAAAGGTGGCTACAAAGCCATGCGTCGGTTTCTAATCGATGAACTCGAAGTATCAGCACAACGTATCAATCCTGTTATTCTGGGGGGACGAACAGGAGCAGGAAAAACACTATTATTAAATACTCTAAAACAAAAAATCGACCTTGAGGGGCTCTATCATCATCGTGGTTCGGTATTCGGTAAGCATGCAACTCCACAACCAACACAAATCGATATTGAGAATACCTTATCCATCGAACTGCTTAAACATCTCCATCAAGGCCATACACAAATTGTGCTGGAAGATGAAGGTAGTAATATCGGCTCACGTCGAACACCGGAATGCCTTATAAAAAAAATGCAGCAATCCCCTGTTGTTCTACTGGAAACCAGTATTGAAGAACGTATTAATATCACCTTTCAGGAATATATCATCGAAGACCTTGTGGAGTACCAATCGTTTTATGGCGAAGAGAGCGGCTTTCAACATTGGGCTGAACAATTAAAGATTTCTATCGATAAAATTCAACGCAGACTTGGTGGACTCCGTCACAAAGAACTTAAAATTCTATTAAATAATGCAATTCAGCAACAACTATCTGCTAATACCGAGGCTCACAAACAATGGATAAAAGTATTACTTGTTGATTACTATGACCCTATGTATGACTACCAGCTTGGCAAAAAACAACAACGGGTTATTTTTAAAGGCAAGCAGAACGAAGTACTCGATTATTTAACAGCAGAATATAAAATAAGCTGAACTACTTATCTATTTTTTCAGGATTAACGAGCAGGCCGAATTCGATAAACTTTCCCGCTATCCGTTGAAAAATAAACCCAGCCCTGCGGGCTTTGCGCTAATGCACGTATACGTTCATTCATTGATTCAAATAACCGTTCTTCTTTAACCTCCTTACCCGCTTTATCAATAACAACACGGTTAAGGTGACGCAGCTTAAGTGCACCGGACAATAAATTGCCTTTCCATGCAGGCAGAGCATTTCCATTATAAATTATCAAACTGCCTGGTGCGATTGAAGGAATATAAACTTTTACCGGATCTTGTATGTCTTTTCGATGTGTTCCCTCACCGACAGAAACGGGGCCCCAATATTCTTTCCCATGTGAAATAACCGGCCAACCATAATTTGCACCCGCTATAATAAGATTAATTTCATCACCACCTCTGGGACCATGTTCGTTTGACCAGAGCCGCTTATATACAAAATCATAGGCCAGCCCCTGCGGGTTTCTGTGTCCATAACTCCATATTTCAGGTAATACACCTTTGGTTTTAACAAAAGGGTTGTCTTCAGGAATACTGCCATCCAGATTTAAACGAATAATGGAACCGGCATGGTTTGTTAAGTCCTGGCTATTTGGCCGCTCACCACGGTCGCCAATACTAAAAAACACATGGCCTTCACCATCAAAAGCAATGCGGCTACCAAAATGGTAGCCCGTGTCTGTTGTAGACTGAGTTACTAACAAGTCTTGCCACTGGCTAAATTTATCTTTGTTAATTTTACTGCGCGATAAGACTGTAGCACCTTCACCATCCACTTCTTTTACATAGGTAAAATAAACCCAGCCAGTTTTTTTATAGTCAGGCGATACAGCTACATCCAGCATCCCGCCCTGACCATCTACCATTACCCGTGGTACATTTTTAAGTATGAAGTTAGTGCCTTTATCTAAATCTAGTAACCGTACAGAACCTCTACGCTCTGTTACCAGCAATATATTAGTGGATATAAAAGCCAATCCCCATGGCACACCTAAACCTGCTGCCACCTGTTCAACCTTTAATTTCATTCCTTCACTGTTAGCCAAAAATGGAGAGCTTGCTACAGGCCATGCAAAAGACAAACTTAAAAAACTCACATAAAACAGACTAGGGATTATTTTAAATTGTAAATTTATAAAATTCATTATGCTCCTGTTGCTGTATTTTATGTTAGGCAACACAGCTATCAAATCATTTTATTTAAATCCACCGTCTTACTTTCATTTTATAACGCAAGTATTCTTCACCAAATAGATTTTCCAACACTTTTTCTTCAGACTTGATTTGAAATGTTGTGATATACCAGATAAAAAAATACAAGAAGATGATATTAATAAAATTACCCAACCATATCACCAGTGCTATTAATAACACTAATGTCCCAAGATACATTGGGTTGCGGCTATACTTATATATCCCCTTATTAACTAATTGTGAGGCATTATCGGGTTTCATCGGGTTGACGGTCGTTTTTGCCAACAGAAACGGGATAATCGCAGCAGCATCAATTGCAAGCCCGATAAATAATACAATAAGTGCAAACGTTTCACTAAGCTCAAACGTTACCGCAGCAAAGCTTGTCTGCTGGGCAAGGTTCCACATCAGTAATCCCAGGATCAAGCCAACCAGTGGTGGTGGTATTTTTAATTCCATGTATACACCCCTGAGGCAAAAAAACTTTGTGTTATTTTAAGCTATTCATCATACCTTAAACAAGGTTGGGGCTAAGTCTTAAAGGCGTGTATTTAAAACCTGAATCTACCTTTATCTTGAGGAGCTTTCCAGTTCCTTGATAATGGTATTTTTCGTCGACTCAGGGATATTGGCCCGACGCACATTTTCTATCAGCGTTGTCCTCATATCCCGAAATAGTTGATTTTTAACATCTTCCGGAATATTAGACTGGTTAATTGCATCAAGAACTTTATGGAATTCAGAAATATCAATTGAATCAGACTTGTCCGCTATCGCATTGGAATGAATAAACAAGCTTAGTAGCATCACCAGGCTTATGAAAGAAACGGATTTAATATTAAGGGTAAACATGCTCATCAACTCCTCTTTATAATATGTACATGTATATATTCATAGCACAAATACCGGTTAATCGTGTGGTTTTTATAAGAATATCATACAAACCATTATATTATCCTGATTAAAAGCTCCTGTTTAACAAAGAATGCATTTTTCGGAATCAGCTATTTTAGTTTACAGAAGGATACAGCTTCTAATCCCCTTTGGGGTATTTTACTCACGGCTGTGGTGTAGAAATTTTGTAAGTTAGTATTTTTTATTGAAGTGCTTCCAGTACATCATTCCATGCAATCTTGATATTATCGAGGTTATAGCCACCTCCACCCATGGCAATCAATCTGCCTTTGCAATGTTTTTTTGCTAACAAGGACAAACGTGATGCCACAAAAGCATGAAATTTTGAACTCAGGTTAAGTTGTGTAATAGGGTCACCGGATAAACTGTCTGCACCACACTGTAATAATATAAATTCAGGTTTTGCCTGGTTAATAAATTTTTCAGCACTCACCCATAATTTTTTTGCAACATCATCGTTGCTATCGGGGGGCAATGGAATATTAAGCTTTGTACCTGCCGCAGCACCTTTACCCGTTTCGCTGCTAAAGCCAGTACCTGGGTAGAGGGTGTTACCATCTTGATGAAAATCTACAAAACAAAGATCGGCATCCGACTCAAAAGAGTAAAATACCCCATCACCATGATGTGCATCTATATCTATATAGGCAATGCATTGTATGTTGTAGTGTTGGCGCAGGTACTCAATAGCAATACCGCAATCATTGAAAACACAAAATCCGGCGGCAGAGTCACGGGTTGCATGATGTAATCCGGCAATAGGACTAAAGGCATGCTGGCAATCACCTTGCATAATTTTATCAACTGCATTAAGTGTGGAGCCAACCACTGTACAGGCAGCTTCATAGATACCTATGCGTGCAGGTGTGTCCCCACAATCCAGATACCCCATACCGCTAATTGACAGTTTTTTTACCTTATCAATATAACCCTGAGTGTGGAATAACCTGAGTTGTTCTTCGGTAGCAGTTTGAGGTGCACACAAACAAATATTATCTTGCCAATTTCGGAGCTTGAACTCCTGTTCAAAAACCCGGTAGCGTTTTGGGCCAAAAGGATGCTCTTCACCAAAGTGGTAACTG
>VAPM010023197.1_pt1 | contig 16800 bp, 13 predicted proteins | sample 3395091 | NCBI WGS metagenome assembly VAPM01 (sample SAMN08290445, study PRJNA428436) | hydrothermal vent metagenome | isolation source: Deep-sea hydrothermal vent chimney 3 | place: Pacific Ocean: Juan De Fuca Ridge | reverse complement strand
TTCTCCGTTGCAGCGTACGAGAAGGTGACGGGACGAGAACCAAACGTCCAGAAGCTGCTTCCTGTGGCTGCAGCAGTGTTCATCTTCCTCGTCAGCCTCGGACTGATGGGCGTCTACCTGGACATCTTCAAGCCCATTCAGTAAGCAGGTACCAAGTACTTGGTACCTGGTACTTGGTACCCTCGCCCCATGGGTTTTGAACGGCGGATGACCAGGAAACTTCGTGTCGGCGATGTCGAGGTTGGGGGGGGAGCGCCGATTGCGGTGCAGTCGATGACCACGACAAAGACCGCAGACGTCGATGGCACGCTTGCCCAGATCTACGCTCTGGCGGGAGCCGGCGCAGACATCGTGCGTGTCACGTGTAACACCGTGGAAGCCGCGCAGGGCATCGCCGAGATGATGCCCCGCTCACCGGTCCCCATCATCGCCGACATCCACTTTCAGCACCGTCTCGCGCTTGCTGCGATCGAGGCCGGTGTCTCGGCACTCCGACTCAACCCCGGGAACATCCGCAACGAGCAACACATCAAAGAGGTCGCTGCAGCTGCCGGGCAGGCGGGAATCTCGATCCGGATCGGTGTCAACGCGGGATCACTCGACAAGGACCTACTCGATGCCTACGGTGGCCCGGTCCCCGAAGCGCTCGTAGCCTCCGCAATGCAGGAGGCCCGGTACCTCGAGGAGGTGAACTTCGACAACATCAAGATCTCCGTGAAGCACTCGAACGTTCGTCTCATGGTGGAGTCGTACAGACTCCTGGCCGACACCACCGACTATCCGCTTCACCTCGGCGTGACCGAGGCCGGCCCACCGCCGGGTGGGCTGATCAAGTCCGTGGCAGGTATCGCGACCTTGCTCAACGAGGGCATCGGCGACACGATCCGTTTCTCGCTCACCGCAGATCCGGTTGAGGAGGCCAAGGCTGGGCGTGCCCTCCTCGAGTACCTCGGGCTTCGTGAACGTTCGACACTCGACCTGATCGCCTGTCCGTCGTGCGGACGGGCGGAGGTCGACGTCATCAAGGTCGCGTCCGAAGCCAATGAACGCCTCGAAGAGTTGGGGCTCCCGATCCAGGTCGCCGTCATGGGGTGTGTCGTCAACGGCCCCGGAGAGGCACGCGAAGCCGATCTCGGCCTTGCGGCGGGGCGTGGTCGGGGTCATCTCTTCATCAAAGGTGAGGTCGTGCGTGTCGTTCCCGAGGCAGAGATGGTCGATGCCCTCGTTGAGGAAGCGAGGTTGCTCGACGAGCAGGGTGCCGAGGCGCGCCTCGCGGCAGCGGACGTCACCGCGGCGGACCTCGCAGCCGAGGAGCGACTCGAGCTGATCTCGATGCGAGGGGATGCCAACCGGTCCGAGGAGCGACGACGAGCCGTCAAGGACATCGCCGAGCCAGAAGGCTCGTCCTGATCCACCGCTAAGCTCGCGCCATTCAACTTCCAGGAGCAATGTGCGCTGGTCCAAGGCATTCATCCCAACTCTTCGTGACGCCCCCGCCGACTCCGAGGCGGTGAGCCACAAGCTGCTCGTGCGGGCAGGGTATATCCGGCAGCTGATGTCGGGCGTGTACTCCATGCTGCCTCTCGGCCAGCTGGTCAGGGACAAGGTCATGGACGTCATCCGTGACGAGATCGATGCGATCGGTGGCCAGGAGTTTCTTCTCCCACAGTTGCACCCCATGGAGATATGGGAGCGGACCGGCCGCGCCGAGACGATGAAAGACATCATGATGACGTTCGACGACATCAAGGGATCGCGCGTCGTTCTCGGCCCCACACACGAGGAGATCTTCGCGACACTTGCAAGAGAGCTCACCTCCTACAAGCAACTTCCTCAACTCTGGTACCACATCCAGACGAAGTTCAGGGACGAGGCAAGGCCGAAGTCCGGGCTGTTGCGCGTTCGTGAGTTCACGATGAAGGACTCCTACACGTTCGACATCGACTTCGACGGTCTCGATGTGCAGTTCGACCGCCACTTCGACGCATATACCCGCATCTTCGATCGTCTCGGGATGGAGACGATCGCGGTCAAGGCATCGTCGGGCGCAATGGGTGGAAAGGACTCCGTCGAGTTCATGGCGCCCAGCGCAGTGGGGGAGGATGAGGTAGCTCACTGTGCAGCATGTGGATATGCGGCCAACGTCGAGACGGCGTCATCGGTGATCCCGAAGGTGGAGGATCCTGAAGGGGATCACGACCTCGAGACGTTCGATACGCCTGGCGTGCGCACGATCGCCGATCTCGAGAGGTTCGAAGGCGGTGCCCCGGCGGATCACCAGATAAAGACCCTCGTCTACATGGTGGACCTCGAACCTGCCCTCATCTTGATGCGCGGCGACCACAGCGTTCAAGATCAGAAGCTCATGGATCACCTCGAATCCACGGACGTTCGGCCGGCCCAACCCGACGAGATCGTCGAGTTGCTCGGTGCCGATGCGGGAAGCCTCGGTGCGGTAGGGGTGGTCGAAGTACGCATCGTTGCTGATGAAGCGCTGCGGGGCCGTTCTGGCATGACCACGGGAGCAAACGAGAACGACAAGCATGTGCGCGGCGTGAGCATCGAACGCGACATCACCGTATCGGAGTGGGGGGACCTTCGCGAGGTCGCCGCCGGTGAGGGGTGTTCGACGTGTGGCGAGCCACTTGACGTGTTCACCGCCATCGAGGTTGGTCACATCTTCAAACTCGGCACGTTCTACGCCGACTCACTCGGGGTGACGGTACTCGACGAGAACGGGGTGACTGCGCCGATCGTCATGGGCTCGTACGGCATCGGTATCGAGCGGAACATGGCGGCGTCGGTCGAGGCGAACCATGACGACAAGGGGATCATCTGGCCGATGTCGATCGCTCCGTACCACGTCATCGTGACCCTGGTGCGGGTCGACGACACGACGATGCAGGCCGGCGAGTCGATTCACGATGACCTGACGGCGAACGGCATCGAGGTCCTGCTCGACGATCGGGACGAGCGTCCTGGAGTGAAGTTCAACGACGCTGAGCTGATCGGTGTGCCGCTGCGGGTAACCGTTGGGCCGCGAGGACTCGGCAACGGCATCGTGGAGCTTTTGGATCGTCGTTCGGGGGAATCGACCGAGATCACCCTCGACGATGTCGTCCCGACGATCACCCGACTCGTCGCTGCGAGCGTCTGAGGAGATTTCTCGGCGGAATGGGTCGGCAGCGAGGACACGCTGGTATAATCAGGTGACGAACCGAGTTCTCTGCTAGGGGTGGGCCGTGGCCCGCCTCTTTGTTTGAGCAGAGTTCTCTTTGGCGTGTTAGGAGTACGGTGAGCAGCGTTGCTCAGAAACTATGGGATCGGATAGATCCGTATGTGTCCGCCGAGGGCATCGAACTCGATGATGTCGAGGTGCTTGGTGGTGGGCAGATTGTGCGGGTTACGGTCGATGCAGACGAACCCGTTGGTGTCGATCGTATCGCCGAGCTGTCCCGCGGGATCAGTAGGCTGATCGACGAAGACGACCCGTTTCCCAGCTCGTACACCCTCGAAGTGTCATCGCCGGGCCTCGAGCGCAAGCTCACACGGCCGAGGCACTACGCCAAGTCCATCGGAGGCGTCGTGAAGGTGAAAACCTTCGGCGAGGTCGATGGTGTCAAGACTCATGAAGGCGAACTCATCGCTGCCGACAAGGCAGGTTTCACGGTGATCGTCGATGACAACGAACGAAGAATCGCATACGACGAGGTGTCCTCTGCACGGACTGTGTTCGTGTGGGAAAAGGGCGCCCGACCGGGCAAAGACGCGTAGGAGTGACGATGGACTACAACCTGATGGATGCCCTCGAGATGCTCGAACGGGAGAAGGGCGTCCCACGAGACACGATTCTCGAGGCTCTCGCGAACGCGCTCGTCTCTGCGTACAAGAGGACGCCGGGTGCCGCCGAGGAGGCCAGAGTCACGATCGACGCAGACACCGGCGAGATCTGCGTGTACGGCCAGGAGCTCGACGAGGACGGCAACGTCACCGATGAGTGGACGGACACTCCGGAGGACTTCGGACGAATCGCAGCCTCGACGGCCAAGCAGGTCATCTTGAAGCGACTCAGAGACGCCAAGCGTGAGCAGGTGTTCGATCTCTACGATGGGCGTGAGGGAGATCTCATCACGGGGATCGTCCAACAGTCCGACCACCGCTACGCCATTCTCGACCTCGGTGATGCCGAAGCCATCCTTCCCGGATCCGAGAAGATCCCGTACGAGCGTCTCGAGCGAGGCAACCGTGTCAAGGCGTGGATCCTCGAAGTTCGATCCGAGGGGAAGGGCCCCCAGATCGTCGTCTCGAGGAGTCACCCGGAGTTCATTCGTGCCCTCTTCGAACTCGAGGTCCCTGAGCTCGTCGACGGCGACATCGAGATCAAGGCGATCGCACGTGAGGCGGGCCACAGGACCAAGATCGCTGTCGCATCGAACGATCCGAACGTCGACCCCGTAGGGGCATGCGTTGGAGCACGCGGGTCGCGGGTACGCCAGGTGGTGAACGAGCTCAAGGGAGAGAAGGTCGACATCGTCGAGTGGGACGATGATCTGTCTCGTTTCATCGCCGAGGCGCTCAGTCCCGCCCGTGTGCAAGACGTCAGGCTCGATGAGGAAGAGCACACAGCGATCGTGATCGTGCCCGACCATCAGCTGTCGCTTGCGATCGGCAAGGAAGGCCAGAACGCACGCTTGGCGGCGCGCCTGTCGGGCTACCGTATCGATATCCGATCTGAGTCACAGGATCTCGGCCTCGACGTCGAGGAGGATGAGGATGTCGAGTTCGAGACCGTCGCCGAAGGTGACGGAGCGGTCGAGGCGATCGCGCTCGAGGATGCCCCAGAAGGGGACGACGGCGACAACTCCGATGATGTCGAGGAGACATCTGACGAGCCGTCCCAAGAGACGCCGAAAGAGGAATTGGAGGACGCAGCCCCTATCGCGGCTGCGTCGACACAGAACGATGACGAGGCAGCAGATCCCCAGGAGTGATCTGACTGCGACGACCGCGCGGAGGTAACGGTGGCGAAGGTACGTGTATATGAACTAGCTCGAGAGCTTGGACGCGAGTCCAAGGACGTGCTCGAGCGCGCTCGCGACCTCGGCATCGAGGTGAAGACAGCCTCGTCCGGCATTGACGAAGAGGCCGTCGCGCTCGTCCGATCGTCGTTCGACGAGGCGTCCAAGACGGCAACGGAGTCCGTTGCCGTCACAGCGGCTGTGCCGGCCGAACCGGAGCCCGTCGCTGTCGCAGCGGCTGTGCCGGCCGAACCGGAGCCTTACTTCCTCGAGGATGATGGCGATGAAGCCGCAGAGGCCGATGAGGCTGAGCCGGCACCGTCCGTCGAGGGCGACGCCGAGACAGCTCCCGACGACGCGGAGGAGAAGGTCCTTCTCGTCGAGCCGGGAATCACGGTTCACGAGCTCGCCCGGATGGTGAAGATCCGCACGGCCGAGATCACCAAGACACTGATGTTCATGGGCGAGATGGTTCCCGGCGGTGGAGAGATCCCGCTGAAGGCCATCGAGCCGCTTGGCCGCGAGCTCGGCTGGGAGCTTCTCGTCGCCGAGTCCGATGAGGAGGAAGAGGACCTCGGCCGTCAACGGCACATGATCGAGTACGAGGACGACCCGTCCACGCTCGTGACCAGGCCGCCGGTTGTCACCGTGATGGGCCACGTCGATCACGGCAAGACACAGCTGCTGGACACGATCCGCCACGCGAACGTCATAGAGGGCGAAGCGGGAAGGATCACCCAGCACATAGGTGCCTATCAGGTCGAACGCGACGGATCCAAGATCACGTTCATCGATACCCCAGGTCACGAAGCGTTCACCGCGCTGCGTGCACGAGGCGCCGAGATCACGGACATCGCGATCATCGTCGTGGCAGCCGACGACTCCGTCATGCCACAGACTGCCGAAGCGATCAGCCATGCAAAGGCTGCAGGCGTCCCGATCATCGTTGCCATCAACAAGATGGATCTCGAGGCCGCAGACCCGTTCGCCGTACGTGCAGCGCTCACCCATCATGAGATCGTCGTTGAGGACCTCGGCGGCGACGTTCCTGCAATTGAGATCTCGGCACTCAAGGGAACGAACATCGAGGATCTGCTCGAGATGATCTCCCTCGTCGCTGAAGTCGAGGAGCTGACTGCCAACCCGAAGGCTCCGGCCGTCGGAACCGTGATCGAAGCCCAACTCGAAGTTGGAAGGGGCCCGGTTGCCACGGTCATCGTGCAGCGGGGAACCCTCAAGAAGGGCGATGCCATCGTCGCTGGTCCCGTCGCCGGACGGGTTCGTGCCATGTTCGACGATGCAGGGAACCAGCTGAAGGAGGCGGGTCCGTCTTCACCCGTCGTCGTCATGGGATGGGACGACATTCCAACGGCCGGGGACATGTTCGAGGTGGCAAAGAACGAACGAACAGCTCGCAAGATGGCCCAGGCCAAGGTCGATGAGATCCGTGCGAGCGAGCTCACGGTCCCGACCGCTACCGACCGCCTCGGGATGCTCATCGAGCAGATCCGTACCCAGGACCACTCAGAGTTGAGATTGATCGTCAAGACCGATACTCACGGATCGCTCGAGGCGATCAAGGACTCGGTCGGGAAGATCTCGCGAGACGACGGGTATGTCACGATCGTGCACTCCGGCGTCGGTGGGATCACGACCAACGACGTCGCTCTCGCCGAAGCCTCGGGTGCGATCATTTACGGTTTCAACGCACGGCCGGATGCATCGGCGCGCGCTGCAGCCAAGAAAGCGGCGATCGACATCCGCACCTTCTCCATCATCTACGAGCTGCTCGACGACGTCGAATCGTTGCTCGTCGGTGAGCTCACACCGGAGGAGATCGAGAACTTCCTCGGCGTTGCAGAGGTACGCCAGGTCTTCCGTGCACCGAGACTCGGCATGGTTGCAGGATCGTACGTCACCGAAGGCAGCATCAACCGCAACGCACGGGTACGCCTTGTGCGTGATGGAGTGGTCGTGTACGACGGAAGGATCGTCTCCCTCCGTCGTTTCAAGGACGACGTGCAGACGGTCGCGACCGGCTACGAGTGTGGCATTGGACTAGCGAATTTCAGGGACATCAAGGAAGGCGACACGATCGAGTCGTACGAGGTCCGCGAGATCGCGCGTACCTGATCGACTGCCGGATCCGGTAGCGCAGGCGACGACGGGACGAACCCATGTCACGACAGAAGAGCCCGAGGATGCGGAAAGTGGACGAGCTCGTGCGCGAGGTCGTCGCCGAAGCGGTAACGGAACTCAAGGATCCCCGTATCGGGTTCCTCACGATCACAGGGGCCAAGACGAGTCCGGATCTTCGCTACGCCATCATCTTCTACTCGGTGCTCGGCACGGAGGAGGAGAAAGAGGACACCGCCGTCGCGCTCGAGAGGGCGACGGCGAGGATCCAGCGGGCCATCGCGACCGAGACGAGGCTGCGGTACACGCCCAAGCTCGAGTTCCGCGTCGATCCGGCGATCGATGAGGGCATCCGTATCTCTCAGATCATCGCAGAGATGCACGAATCTGAACTCGAATCCGACGATGGCGACTCCGACGATGACTGAGCGTTCCGCCGCGATTGGCGATGTCGTTCGCGTGCTGAAGAATGCAACGTCGATCGGTGTGGTTGGTCACATCGGTCCCGACGGAGACGCTCTCGGGTCGATGGTGGCTCTCAGCGTTGCCGCCCGCGGGGCAGGCATCGACGCAGTTGCGTCCTTCGGGGATCCGTTCGTGGTGCCCGACGAGATGTCGTTTCTCGATTCGTCGACCCTGGTCCCGCCGGGAGAGTTCCCCGCCGACCTCGATGTCGGTGTCGTCGTGGACACGTCGGTTCCGCATCGTGTCGGCAGCCTGCTGAGCCAGTTGAACAGAGCGAAGCGCCTGGTCATCATCGACCATCACATCTCCGACGGTGCCTGGGGCGACCATCTCCTCATCGACCGATCCGCTGCGGCAGCGGCAGAACTCGTCTACGAGCTGCTCGTCGAGCTCGATTGGCCGATCACCGAGGCCGTGGCAACGGCCCTCTACACCGGGATCGTGACCGATACCGGTCGATTCCAGTACTCCTCGACGTCGCCGAACACACACAGGATCGCGGCGAAGCTCCTCGAGAGAGGGGTCCATCCCGACGTGATCGGGCAGAAGCTCTTCGAGGAGGCCCCGTTCGGCTACTACAAGGTCGCGGCCGCGGTACTCGCTCGGGCCGTCCTTGACACCGATCACCGCTTCGTATGGTCGGTGATGACGCCGAACGATCTCGATGAGGCAGGGCTGGAGTACCACGAGACCGACGCCCTGATCGATCTGGTCCGCATGGCACGAGGCACCGAAGTGGCGTGCCTCCTCAAGGTCAAGAAGTCGGGCGTCATCAAGGGCAGTATGAGATCCCGCGGTCGGATCGACGTGGCATCGATAGCGAGCAGCTTCGGGGGTGGAGGCCACCACAACGCTGCCGGATTCACCTCGAGCGAGTCTCCCGACGTGATCATTGCCAAGGTCACATCCTTGTTGCCTGCATCATGACGAACCCTGTCGGATTCCTCTTCGTCGACAAGCCAAAGGGGTGGACCTCCCATGATGTGGTCGCCAAAGTGCGCACGCAGATCGGGGGGAAGGTCGGACATGCGGGGACACTCGATCCCATGGCCACAGGGCTTCTCGTGCTCGGCGTCGGCGGAGCGACACGACTCCTACGGTTCGTCCAAGGCGCCCAGAAGGAGTACATCGCCACGGCACAGTTCGGCGTTGCAACCGACTCGCTCGATGCCGATGGATCCATCGTTTCACGTGAGCCGCTGCCGGTGACCTTCGAGGAGGTCGAGGCGGTGATGGAGCGCTTCACCGGGAACATCATGCAGGTGCCACCGATGGTCTCCGCCCGCAAGGTCGAGGGGAGGCGCCTCTACGAGCTCGCGCGGGAAGGCAAGGTCGTTGAACGCGAGGCGCGGCCCGTCACGATCCACAAGTTGGAACTCATCGACATCGCTCCGTCTGACTATCCAGAGGTGACGTTTCGCACTATCTGTTCGACGGGCACATACATACGTACGTTGGCCGACGATCTCGGTCGGGCCGTAGGCGGACGGGCTCACCTCACGGCGCTGCGCCGTGTACGCAACGGTGGGATCCACGTCAACGACGCTTTGAGCGTCGAGGAGGTCGTCTCCACCGCTGCTGCAGGAGAGGTCGATCGGCTCATCATCGACTCGTCGAGAGTCCTTGGCGACTACCCCGAGCTGCGGGTCGACGAGTCGACGGCGTTTCGTGTCAGGAACGGTCGGGAGCTCCCGTCTCAGATGTCTTTCGACGACGTGCATGACGGTGACGTGTTGCGCATTTGTGAAAGAGACGGCAATCTCCTCGCCCTGTACAAGCGGGAGGGCGAGGCGCTGGTGCCAGAGGTTGTGCTCTGATGAAGGTGTACCGGGGTGACCCTGGATCCTGGAACCTCGGCGAAGAGCCACACGCGGTCGCGATCGGTGTGTTCGACGGTGTGCACCGTGGTCACAAAGCTGTCTTCAGGGCGCTCAAGGAGGCTGCCGGAGACCTCCCACGCGTTGCGTTGACGTTCGGTACACACCCCGACGAAGTCGTTTCCGACACCCCTCCACCCCCGGCGCTGGCGTCGATCGAGCAGCGTCTCGAGCTCTTCGAGTCGGAAGGGTTCGATGTAGCTGCGGTCATCGACTTCGACCCCAAGGTACGGAGTCTGACCCCCGAGGAGTTCGTCGACATCTACCTCGTCGAAGCGCTCTCGGCGAAGGTCGTGGCGGTCGGTGAGGGGTTTCGTTTCGGGTACATGGCTCAGGGAACCGTCGACACGTTGCGACTCCTCGGCAAGGATCGGGGATTCATCGTCACCGAAACTCCCATCGTCGACATACATGGCACCGAGGTGCGTTCGTCGATGATCCGCGCGGCAGTCGCCTCGGGTGGCGTGGAGCTCGCTGCCCGTATGCTCGGGCGTCCCTTCACCATCGAAGGTGTTGTTCTTCCGGGGGATGCTCGGGGTCGCACGATCGGGTTCCCAACGGCGAACGTGTCCGTGCCAGAAGCCATGGTGCGTCCGGCGGGAGGGGTCTACGCCGTTGTATGCACCGTCGACGGTGTCGAGTACGACGGGGTGTGCAACGTCGGTACCCGACCGACGTTCGGCGGTGCCGACGAGATGATCGAGGTCCATCTTCTCGACGTCGATATCGACCTGTACGGTGAGCATGTCCGTGTGGCGTTCATCGATCGGATCCGCAACGAACAGCGATTCGCGACGGTCGACGCGCTGGTCGCTCAGATCGAAGCCGACATCGATCAGGCCAGGACGGTTCTCGCCGAGCGATGAGGCGATCACGAAGGATCGCGCGACCCTCTTGACTCGGGCCACGTGGCGAGGCACCCTGGAGCTGCCCCGCGTTTCCCTGAGAGGAAGCCCACGTGTTGGTAGCCACTCTCGCCGTCCTCAGTCTGGCGATTCCATTGTCGACCCCCGCACCGGCAGGTCTCGTACCGGGTGACGGTGTCGGCCTGAGTCCCACAACCCCAGCCGTCTCACCGGTCGATCTTCCAAGGAACCCGGCGCATCGACGCCCGCATCCGTACGGGTTCGGACTGGTCGGAACGCTCACGGTACTCGGGGGAGCGGTTGTTGAACGCAGGCGCCGGCGGCGATCGGGGGAGCCGATCTACGTGTTGGTACACGGAGATGGCGGCTCGCGTCGGGATTTCGATCCTCTGCTCGAGAGGCTCGGTGTGGATCCTTCGGACACGGTGGCGTTCGACTACCGGTCGGTTGTCCAGGGGGAGAGCAGCACCGAGGCATCCCGGACGGCTGTCACGGGTGCTGCAGCACGCGAACTGGACCGCCTGATCCGCGAACTGGCGGAGACCCACGACAACATCTACTCGATCCATCACTCGAGGGGCGGCGCAGTCGGTGTGTCGATGATCGCTTCGATCGACGACGGTACACGACCGCCGATAGATGGGTACCGGGGAGCCGCGCTGCTCGACCCTGCCATCGCCTCCGGGTCCCTCGGAGGCCTTCAGAGGTTCGGGAGAGTTTCGACCCACATCCCGGACAATGGTGGGTTCGATCCGATCCGGTGCGTGGACGGCGAGTGTCGTGACGTGAGAGCCCACCTCGGGGAAGCAGCCGGCGTCGAGGTCATCGCGATCAGGAACCCGGATGCTGTCGTGACGAACTTCACGGCATCGCCAGACCACTTGCGAGTCTATGACCTCGTCGACGACGGTGGCCGATCCGCTCTGTGGCCCGCGGCCTGGGGTTGGCTCCCGGGGTTCGTTGGTCGTGTACGGTCCGCGCACGCCTCTGTACTGGACCACTGGGTCGTTGCCGACTGCATCAAGGCGGAAGTCAGAGAGCTGGAGAGCTGTGTGTGGAAGGGGAACTCGACGGGCCTGCGTCGCGTGTGGGGGAGCGGGAACTCCAAGAATGCGATCCGGTAGGGTGACCACATGAACAGAGCCAGATTTCACGGTGTGTCCCCCTACGAGGACGCGTTCGGGTTCGCACGCGCTGTGCGCGTCGGCGACGTCATCCACGTAGCGGGGACGGCGCCGATCGCCGAGCCCGACACCCAGCCTGCGCTCGATGCGTACGGCCAGATGCTGCGATGCGGCGAGATCGCCGGTGAGGCCATCGAGGGGCTCGGAGGGTCGATGGCCGATGTTGTACGAACACGCATGTTCCTCGTGGACACAGCCGATGCAGATGCCGTCGGCCGTGCACACAAGGAGATCTTCGGCGACCACGAACCCGCAGCGACCATGGTCGTTGTGGCTGCTCTTCTCGACCCTACGTGGCGTGTCGAGATCGAGGTAGAGGCGATCGTGTCGAACGTTCGACCTCGTTCGACGTCGCGTGGCCCCATTCAAGTGTGAGGGACGAATACAACCGCACCCTGCTATCCTGCCGTTTGGGCATTCGCCCGACTACTTACCCGCGTAGGAAAGCACCTCGTGAACGACACGAAGACTGTTGTAGAAGAATACGGCACGCACGCCACGGACACAGGTTCGCCTGAGGTCCAGGTTGCGTTGTTGACCGAGCGTATCAACCACCTCACCGAGCATCTGAAGATCCATAAGAAGGATCATCACAGCCGGCGTGGTTTGCTCATGATGGTCGGTAAGCGTCGGAGACTGCTCCGGTACCTCCAGGAACAAGACGTGGAGCGTTACCGGTCCCTGATCGCAAGATTGGGACTGCGTCGCTAGCACTGACGGGAGGGTGGCTTCGGTCGCCTTCTGTCATGTCTGGGGTTCACCCGGGCGACGAATCAACGGAGGAAGAGATCCAGTTGTCAGTGGTTGATGTTCGACATCATCTCGCGAACATCGACCACTGCCAATTGGACCTCCTCCCTTAACGAAGGAGAAACGAGTGGCAGAGACCACCGTTCGTGGGCGCATTGGTGAGGCAGAGATCTCACTCAGTGCAGGAAAGCTCGCACAACTCGCAGATGGGGCAGTTTCTGTCCGCATCGGCGACACCCAGGTCCTCGTGACCGCAACCGCAAAGCGCAGCCTCAGGGAGGGCGTGGACTTCTTCCCGCTCACCGTTGACGTCGAGGAGCGCACCTACGCCGTTGGGCGTATCCCAGGTTCGTTCTTCCGCCGTGAAGGCCGTGCGTCTGAGAAGGCGATCCTCGCCGACAGGCTCATCGACCGCCCACTGCGCCCGAACTTCAAGGATGGCTACCGCCACGACACACACGTCGTTGCGACCGTCCTCGCTGCAGACCTCGAGAACCCGCACGACATCGCTGCGCTCAACGGCGCATCTGCGGCCCTCACGATCAGCCCGATTCCGTTCGAGGGACCGATCGGTGCCGTCCGTCTCGCACTCATCGATGGTGAGTGGGTTCCGTTCCCGACGTACGAGCAGGGCGAGAACGCCGTGTTCGAGATCGTCGTTGCAGGCAAGCGCAACCCCGATGGCGGTATCGATATCGCCATGGTCGAAGCCGGTGCATCCGAGGACGGCTTCCGCATGGTCCGTGACGGTGCTCAGGGTTCCGACGAAGCGACCGTGGCCGCCGGCCTCGAGATCGCCAAGGAGCACATTGCTGTGCTCATCGACCTCCAGCTCGAACTTCTCGAGCAGGTTGGCGAGCCGGAGCCTGTCGAGTGGATTCTCACCACTGAATACAGCGATGAGATGTACGCACGGGTCGAAGAGCTCGCAAAGCCGAAGCTCGAAGGCCTCGGACTCATCGTCAAGAAGCACGAGCGTCAGAACGCCGAGAAGGCGGTCCGTGACGAGGTCATCGAAGCTCTCGGTCTCGACGAGGATGATGCTGACAGCCTGAAGCAGGCCAAGGCAGCGTTCTCGAAGGTCCAGAAGAACGTCATGCGTAGCCGTGTCGTCAACGAGGGCGTCCGTATCGACGGCCGTGGACTCAAGGACATCCGCCAGCTCACAGCTGAGGTCGGTGTCGTCCCCGGTTCCCACGGTTCCGGACTCTTCCAGCGTGGCGAGACCCAGGTTCTCAACATCACGACGCTCGGAATGCTCAAGATGGAGCAGATGCTCGACACGATCTCCCCTGAGGAGTCGAAGCGGTACATGCACCATTACAACATGCCACCGTATGCGACCGGCGAAGCCGGCTTCATGCGTGGCCCGAAGCGCCGTGAGATCGGCCACGGGGCGCTCGCCGAAAAGGCGCTGCTCCCGGTCATCCCACCCGCGGAGGACTTCCCGTACGCATACCGCCTCGTCTCTGAGGTGTTGATGTCCAACGGTTCGTCTTCGATGGCGTCCGTGTGCGGTTCATCCCTGTCCCTCATGGATGCAGGCGTTCCGATCCACGCACCTGTTGCGGGTATCGCCATGGGCCTGATCGCCCACGATGACAAGTTCGCAACGCTCACCGACATCCTCGGAGTCGAAGATCACCTCGGTGACATGGACTTCAAGGTTGCTGGTACCGCCGACATGATCACCGCACTCCAGCTCGACACGAAGATCGAAGGTCTTCCTGCCGACGTGCTGATCGCAGCGATGGACCAGGCACGTGAAGCTCGACTCTTCATCCTCGAGACAATGGCCGCAACGCTCCCGGGCCCGCGCGACGAACTCGCTGCGACCGCTCCGAAGATCGAAGCTGTCATGGTCCCCAAGGACAAGATCGGCGAGGTCATCGGCCCGAAGGGCAAGACCATCCGTGAGCTCGAAGAAGAGACCGGTGCGAGCATCGAGATCGATGACGACGGCACGGTCCGAGTCGGAGCACCCGACACGGCATCGATGAACCTGGCGAAGGAACGCATCCTCGCCATCGGGTTCCCGCCGGAAGCCAAGGTCGGTGAGGTCTACGACGGAGAGGTCGTGAACATCACCAAGTTCGGTGCGTTCGTCAACATCCTTCCGGGTCGTGACGGCCTGCTGCACATCTCCAAGATCGGCGGCGGCAAGCGCATCGACAGGGTCGAAGACGTTCTGTCGCTCGGTGACAAGGTGAAGGTCGTCGTTCGTGAGATCGACGATCGTGGCAAGGTCAGCCTCGACATGGACGGCGCCTCGTCTGGTGGTGGCTCGGATGCTCCTCGTGAGGAGCGCAAGAGCGATGACCGCCCTGAGCGGCGTAACGACCGTGGCGATGGTGGCAACCGTGGTGGTGACGGTGGAAACCGCGGTGGCGGTCGTAACCGCGACCGCGATCGGAACCGTGATCGTGATCGGGATTCCAAGCCTGCCGACAAACCAGGCCGCAAGGTCGTGTCCTTCGAGGACGAGTTCGAGTCCAAGGAGTAGCGAGGCACATGCCGGACAGCCACTGTCTGGACACCATGAGAGGCCCCGGAGTGATCCGGGGCCTCTCTGCGTTGGGAACGCCTACGGCCCCGACGCAGAGAGGCGTAGCGCCTCGTCGATGACCTCCACCACTCGGTCGCTGTCGGCGAGCGTGAATACGAGCGGCGGCTTGATCTTGATGACATTGTGATGGGGCCCGTCGATGCTCAGGAGCACTCCCGCGGACTTGGCATGTTCGACCACCTGGGATGCGAGTTCGTCGGCGGGTTGTTTCGTGTGACGGTCCGCAACGAGTTCGAGCCCGATGAACAATCCGGCGCCGCGGACATCTCCGATAGCTGAATGGCGGGCTGCGAGGCCCCCGAGTCCGGCGAGCAGGGTGGACCCGACGATGCGTGCATTCTCCTGGAGTCTGTCGTCATGGATGACGTCGAGAACAGCGTTCCCCACGGCGGACGACACCGGGTTCCCTCCGAACGTGTTGAAGTACTCCACGCCGTTGTCGAATGCTCGCGCTATCTCCGATGTGGTCGCCACGGCCGCCAGTGGATGACCGTTGCCGGCCGGTTTCCCGATCGTCACGATGTCCGGCGAGACATCGTGAAGCTGGAACGCCCAAAAGCGGCTACCGACGCGACCCATTCCGGTCTGGACCTCGTCGGCGATCACCACAGCACCACGCTCGTGGACCGCCTCGTACATCCCAGCAAGTACTCCGGGTGCCGGCACCACCTGGCCGCCGCAACCGGGAAGCGCTTCAGCGATAAGGGCTGCAGGCTCTGTCCCATCGATGGCCTGCCTTGCATCGTCTCGATAGTTCGTGCCGGCGTTTGGGCCGCTGTAGCGCGGTATGCGATAGCCATCAGGCGACGGGAGCACATGGATCCCGGGTTGGCGCCCGCTGCCGCCAGGCCCGTTGAACTTGTAGGGGCTCACATCGATGAGCGTCGTCGTGTTCCCGTGGTAACCGTGGTCGAGACACACGAGATCCCTGCGTCCCGTCGCGGTTCTGGCGAGGCGAATCGCCAGCTCGTTCGCCTCGGAGCCCGAGTTGACGACGAACACGGTGTCGATGTGCTCGGGCATGGTTGCGACGAGGCGCTGTGAGTAGCGGAGCACGTTCTCATGGAGATAACGGGTGTTCGTGTTGAGAACGGCCATCTGTTTCGATGCAGCTTCGACCACGCGGGGTTCGCTGTGGCCGACGTGAGCGACGTTGTTGACGCAGTCGAGATATCTCCTGCCACGTTCGTCGTAGAGGTATTGCTCTGCTCCTCTCACGATGTGGAGAGGTTCGGCATAGCTGAGGCTGAGTGACGGTCCCAGCACCGACCGGTCATCGATGAGTGACAGGTCGGCGGGAGGTTGCTCCTCCCCGCGGGCCGCCCGTCTCAGTTCCTCGGACATCGCATCCATGTCGCCGGACGTGAGCCTTCCGAGGAGGTCCCACGTGGTGGCTGCCGTGTCGTGATGGTGCGGATTGGCCACGGGAATCGATGCAGCGATGGACACCGATGTTGCAAGACGGGTGAGTATCAGGTCGAAGAGAGCGGCCGCCTCGTCTGGCGACGGCTCACAGAAGTCCCGGTAGCCATTGCACAACTGTGTTGCCAAGGTCACCGGATCATCCTGGTCCAGCATGGCGTAGGCACAGGCGATCGCCAGTTCAGCGATGCGGATCGTCTTTCGTGCATCCCCGAAATCGATGACACCGATCACCGTGTCGTCCCGAAGGAGCAGGTTCCCGGAGTTGAGATCGCCGTGGATGACCTGTTGTGGGAGAGCACCGGAGGACCTGGCGGCTATTCGGCCGACGGCCGCAGAGAGTACCGCCTGCTGTGCCGGGTCCTCGACGTGGTCGGACAGCGCCACGATCGTGTCGAGGCCGTGTTGGAGATCCCATTGCCTGTCCGACCTTGCGATATCCATGTCCAGTAATGCCAGGCGTTCGACCATCTCACCTGCCGTTCGCCCGATGGAGTGTGCTGCGCCGGCCGGATG
>VAPM010191928.1_pt1 | contig 16813 bp, 16 predicted proteins | sample 3395091 | NCBI WGS metagenome assembly VAPM01 (sample SAMN08290445, study PRJNA428436) | hydrothermal vent metagenome | isolation source: Deep-sea hydrothermal vent chimney 3 | place: Pacific Ocean: Juan De Fuca Ridge | reverse complement strand
TTTGTTCGCACCGAAATTACAACACTGAGAAAACTTAACAACAATATGCTTTAAAGTATTGATAGTGGAAATAAGTTTTTTCGTTGATCTAGACGACTAAGCAAATTGTGCGCCAATTATCTTGTCGCCGGTTTATAGGGGTCAATACGAGCTTGGACAGCAGAATACTGTCTCTTAAAAGTACTTCTCTTAATTTGAAAACTAAAATACCTAGAAAAACAAGGAGAAACTGTGCGTCTCCGTGTTGAGACAAGCATTTCGGATAACACAATGCACCCTGCTTCAACCTAGAAAACGCGGTTGGGCGCGAATGTAAAGCACAAGATATTGATTCGAATAACGCACGACCAAAGGGATGTGGAAGTCAGGGCAACGCAGGATGCTAAAGCTGAGCAGAAAAAAATCGCAGCCACCTTTATTTGTGACATGAGTTTTTCGCAGAATTAGGCGAATCAAGAGCTTGCACTATACGCCCTGAAAGAAGTGCCCTTGTTGGGATACATCGTGGACCAACTGCATTTTTTAGATCCAATCTGCGCAACTACTCAGCGAGCAGTTACTATTTGTTTATAATTATTAAACAAACCATGTACACCAGCAATAGTCATGCCTCTAGCACATAAAAAACAATAGGTATATATCAAAATATTAACTGGCGACCCAGAAAGAGAAAAATGTCCAGCACCGTATTAATGTTCAATCACCCGACATAAGGCAATACCCTTAATATTACCTCAGCAGCTTCCGGCAGGAAAAATGGAGTGCAAGTCAATAAGTTATGTACGTAGTAGTCGAGTTGCCAAGAAGAAGAATGATCACGTTAATATAGCTTTTTCTATGAAAATAAATGTGAAAAATAAAATTAAATGTACTTTAAGAAATTGATTTATAAAACATTACATCCTGACGGGAACTGCGGATATTACCTCACGCTCTTGCTGCTGTGAACGTCATGACTTCGTCTATATGTCGAGCATTGCATACTCTCATTAACAAGCGCTCTATACCTAAGGCAACGCCTGCACAAGCAGGTAAACCTTGTTGCATGGCTAACAACAACTGTTCGTCAACATTGATTTCAGTTAAGCCTTTTGCTGCTCGTTTGCTATTGTCTTTATTCGCTCGTCTTCGCAGCTCAACCGGATCACAAAGCTCATGATAGCCATTGGCTAATTCTACCCCCTCCACAAAAACTTCAAATCGTTCAGCTAACGCAGGCTGGCCTACTTTCAACTGTGCCAAAGCAGCTTGACTGGCTGGAAAGTCGTAAAGAAACACGATCGTATTATTTTTCCCCAAGCGTGAACCAACCACTTCACCCATGAGTAAATCTAACGCATCATCACGAGCATCCAAAACGGCATCCGTGTTCATCTGTATATTATGTTGATACAAGCAGTTTTTCAAAGTCATCAGATCGGCTTCAAATGGGTTGATTTGAGCGTATTGAACAAAAGCTTCGCCATAACTCAATGTGATTACTTGTCTGTCGGGCATAAAGCAAGCCAACAAATCGGCAACTTCATCCATGAGCTGATTATAATTATAAGCGGGACGATACCACTCTAACATCGTAAATTCTGGATTATGGTAACGTCCCATTTCTTCGTCCCGAAATACTTTGCAAATTTGGTAAATTGCCCCAGCTCCGGCTGCTAATAAGCGTTTCATTGCAAATTCTGGAGACGTGTGCAGATACATTTTTTGTCGTTCTGCATCGTTGAGCTGTACTGCTGAATGTAAGCTATTAATATTAGGGTCGGTAGTGGTGGCACGCCCCAAAATGGGCGTATCCACTTCCAGCACATCACGTTGAGCAAAAAACGCACGCACAGTTTGTAGCAAATGTGCTCGTATTTTTATATTATCTAATGACGCACTCGGTGCCCAGTAGGCATTAATCTTTTGCCCGCCCAACATACTCACCTGTGCGTGTATCTATTTTTAATAGCTCACCTTCATCAATAAACAAAGGAACACGCACCACTGCACCAGTTTCTAAAGTGGCCGGTTTACCGCCACCACCGGAGGTATCTCCGCGTACCCCCGGATCAGTTGCCGTCACGGACAATACCACAAAGTTGGGAACCGTCACCGAAAGAGGCTGCCCATCCCAGAGGGTAACCACACACATTTCTTCACCTTTAAGCCATTTAACGGCCTCTTCTACCGCCGCTGCGCCTGCTGCAACCTGTTCAAAGGACTCGGGATCCATAAAATGCCAAGCATCGCCATCCGTGTATAAATACTGCATATCGACATCCATGACATCTGCGGCTTCAACCTTTTCACCTGATTTGAAGGTTCGTTCAACAACCCGGCCCGTTTTTAGATTGCGAATTTTTACACGATTAAAAGCCTGTCCTTTCCCCGGTTTTACAAACTCATTTTCCACAACATTAAAAGGGTCGCCATCCAGCATGATTTTTAAACCACTGCGGAATTCATTCGTACCATAAGACGCCATTTAACTTTCCTTTTGAAACAGTCAATTCATTTAGTGATAGAAATAATAGATTTGTTTGCTCGCATTGAGCCGCCCCATTACAATAATGATCATGATAACAAATATACAGCAGCGAATAAAAAGCAAAACTCAACTCGCCTCCTGGCAAAGCATTATGGCCGATGCCGTCACACGTGTTGATGAGCTGCTTTCCATACTCCAATTACCTCCTGAGCCTCGGGCGAATCAAAATAGTCGTTTTCCTTTGCGAGTACCCAGAAGTTTTGTGAGCCGCATGCAACTGAATGAGCCGAATGACCCATTGTTACGTCAGGTTTTGCCACTAGAGAGAGAAAATCAAAACACGGCAGGCTATATGTTCGACCCCGTCGGAGACCTCAAGGTCATGCCTGAACCGGGACTCCTGCACAAATACCAGGGCAGAGCACTACTCGTGACAACCGGTGCCTGCGCAATTCATTGCCGTTACTGTTTTAGGCGACATTTTCCCTATAGTGAAGCAAATACAGGGAAAGGAAGCTGGGAACAGTCGTTAGCGTATATCAAACAACACCCAGATATCACTGAAATCATTCTCAGCGGGGGTGATCCACTAGCACTCAGTGATCAACGACTCGCGACAATCATCCAATCGCTCACCGCGCTATCGCAAATACAGCGAATACGACTGCATACCCGATTACCTATTGTTATTCCTGAGCGAATCACGCCCACATTACTACAGATTTTATCTAACTTACCGCAAGCAGTCATGGTGGTACATGTCAACCACCCCAACGAGTTAGATGAGTCTGTCTATACAGCTATGCACAAACTACGCGAAGCGGGCGTGACGCTATTTAATCAAGCGGTATTATTACGCGGTATTAATGACAATGAAAACACGCTGATAGAACTCAGTGAGAATTTGTTCCGCAACGGTATCCTTCCTTATTACTTGCATCTATTAGACCCTGTTCAAGGTGCTCAACATTTTGCCGTCGACCCATCACGCGCGCAAACATTACAAACCCACTTAATGCAGCATCTGCCAGGTTATTTGGTACCCAAGCTAGTACGTGAAATTGCTGGCGAAGCAAGTAAAACACCCATCACAAATTCGACATACGAAAGATAACGTAAAACCAAACGCCTACGATTTTTCATTATTTTTACGTAAAAAAAAATCGTTTCTTCGACTGACCAACCGATCCAAGAACAAAAGCCCATCTAAATGATCTATACGCCATGGCGTTATGAATTTAGGTGTTAGCACGTGCAGATGTGCCTCAGGTTCGGTTTTTCCGATTGAGAAAAAACGCAGGCCTAGCGGGCTAAGTTGAGTTTTTTCGATTGAGGAAAAGTCGAAGATGAGATACAAATGTGCGTGAAAACACCTAAATCTATACCGTCATAGGTATGTTTCATATTAAGTCCTTGTGTTTTTCCAAATTAATGTCGCCATTCGTCCCGTTTCACCATTACGACGATAGGAGTAAAAGCGACCGTAGTCTGTGTAGGTACACCACTGCCCACCATAGACCGCATTAATCCCGTTTTTATACAGCGTGAGTCTGGCCAGTACAGTGAGATCAGCCTGCCACTTTTTGGAATGATGATCTACGGATTTGAATGCTTGTTTGTTTTTTATATTTTTCTCTAAAAACAGAGCCCTCACTTCTCCACCCACTACAAAAAAATTCTGAGATATTGCAGGCCCCAACCAAGCGATAACAGGACTGTTTTTCACCTTCATTTTGCTTAGCGTTGATTCAACTATCCCCCTTACTAAACTCCGCCAACCGGCATGAATAGCAGCAATGTGCTGCCCTCTCAGATCCGTCAACAAAATGGGCAAACAATCAGCAGTCATAACCACACAGACTATTTCAGACTGGTTCGTAAAACTGGCATCCGCATCAATGATACCGCCGCCCGCACTAGAAGCCTCCACCGCAGTATTTTGATGAACCTGGTTCAGCCATACCGGTTCAGCGGGTAAATTCAATCGTTGAAAAAGGCGAGCTCGATTGGTCAGTACGTTGTGTTGTTGATCGCCCACATGCAATGCCATATTCCAGGCATCAAAAACACCAGAACTTACCCCGCCCGTTCGTAACGTCGTTGCAGCACAAACATGAGAGGGTGCAGGCCAATCCGGCTTTATAATGTTCAAGTATTTAACCCTTACTAGAAAATCGACTCAGATCCGCGTCATGCTCTCGCATGACATTCAGCATGTCGGCCATATCTTTGGCAACGGGTCGACTGAACTCGACTTCATTTTTCGTCACTGGGTGTTCAAATTTTAAACGCCCGGCATGTAATGCCTGGCGACGAAACCCTCGTAAACAATTTGCTAACTCATCGCTCGCTTGTTTTGGTATGCGTAAGCGCCGACCATAAACCGGGTCGCCAACCAGAGGATGATTCATATGAGACAAATGCACTCTAATTTGATGGGTACGACCTGTGCTTAAATTGACCCTTAGATAGGTATGATGTGCATAACGTTCTAAAACTCGATAATGCGTCATGGCCGGTTTACCTTCATCCGTAACGGCCATGCGCTTACGGTCCACTCGGTGACGTCCAATAGGCCATTCTAAAGTCCCACCAGCAATGAGCGTACCGACCACTAATGACAAATATTCACGAGTAACAGAACGAGCCTGGAGCTGCTCTACTAAACTTTTTTGCGCCTTCAGAGTTCGTGCGACCACCATCAATCCTGTTGTATTTTTATCTAAGCGATGCACAATGCCTGCTCGGGGTATTGCATTCAGCTCAGGCGCATGATGCAATAAGGCATTCAGCAAAGTGCCTTGTTGATTACCGGCCGCGGGATGAACAACCAAACCTGCTGGTTTGTTCAGTACAATGACCGCTTCATCTTCATAAACAATATCCAGATCTATCGCTTCAGGCTGCCAACGTTTCTGAACTTCAACCTCAGGAATCAACACAATCATTTCGCCACCCAAGACTTTGTCCTTGGATCTGGGCAAACGACCATCAATGCTTATCTTTCCTTCTTTAACCCATTTTTGCAACCTTGCCCGAGAATAGTCAGAAAATAACTGCTGCAGACAATGATCCAAACGAAGCCCCGCCATAGCGGGATCTATCTGCTTGATCAACGCCCCATTTTTAATCTGTTTTGTCATTAAATCGCCACCAACAAGAACATCCCACTACCAGCAGATGCCTGAATATGCTTATCATTGAAATTGCTACCGTTTATTTTTAGACTATGCTGAACAGGTACAATCCGGTAAAATATTATTTGTGAATTTTACAGTAATGGCAGTATCACTGCACCCCCTCAGACTTAGGACTCAACTATGCATCGGGCTATGAAACTCAGCGATTCCTTCTACGCCAGAATACTCTTGGCTCTGACTTTGGTTTTCAGTGTCAGTTCTTGCTCTATGGTGCCAGAAATCGAAGACGAAACGAGCGATTGGTCTGCGCGCCAATTGTATGATGCCGGTAAAAGCGCATTGAATACGGCTGACTATGAAACTGCACTACGTTATCTGGAAAACCTGGAAGCCCGCTTTCCTTATGGACGTTATGCACAACAAGCGCAAATGGATATCATTTTTGCTTATTACAAGTTCGATGAACCTGAATCTGCAATCGCTGCCGCTGACCGCTTTATCAAGCTTTATCCACGTCATCCCAAGGTCGATTATGCCTACTATATGAGAGGATTATCCAGTTTTTATCAGAGCATGGGAACACTGGATTATTTATTTAACCTGGATCCATCAGCAAGAGAGGCGCGCGGCTCCCAGGAGGCTTTCCAATATTTTTCTCTATTAATCAAGCGATACCCCAACAGCGACTATGCCGCTGACTCAGCTCAAAGACTCATCTATTTACATAGCATTCTGGCCCAATACGAAATTAATGTTGCCCATTTTTACATTACTCGAGGTGCCTATATTGCCGCAGCCAATCGTGCAAAATATGTCATCAACAATTATAAACGAACTTCTTCATCTATTGAGGCTCTTGTTATTATGATCAAAGCCTACCGCCATCTCGGCCTGTATGATTTAGCCGATGATACCTTGAGAATATTACAGCTTAATGCCCCAGAGCACCCCGATTTAGCTCAACTACTAAAAGAAGGCCAACCTGATGTGGGATTTTTTTGAAACCGTACGCCATCGACATTCTGTCAGAAAATTTCAGAATAACCGCCCTATTGAACAGGAGAAACTACATGCCATTTTAGAAATGGCCTGTGCAGCTCCTTCGGCGGGAGACTTGCAAGCTTATTGCTTGTGGGTTGTACATAACCAGAAGAAACGCGAACAATTACAAAAAGCTTCTTTAAATCAATCTTTTATATCAGAGTCTCCTGTTTGTCTGGCCTTTTGTTCGGATCCAGAACGATCAGCAGAAAAATATGGTGAGCGCGGCCGACTACTTTACGCGACTCAAGATGCAACCATTGCTGCATCCTATGCTCAACTCGCCATTGTTGCTGCGGGCATGGCCTCGACATGGGTCGGCAATTTTGATGAAGATGAAGTCAGCTCCATTCTTGATCTTAAAGCGCAAATCAGACCCGTCGCCTTACTGAGCATTGGTTACCCCGCTGAATTGCCCCCACCCAGCCCACGCCGACGCCTAGACGAAATCATACACTATATTTCCTGATTTTTTCTACCTGTTATTTCTTGCGAAATATCCTCACGAACGATAGACTGGAGGTTTTTATTATTGAAAAGGTTAGATCTATGGTAACAAACCCGCTCATGACAACTTATCGTCAGTTGCCTGTGACCTTCAGTCACGGCAAAGGCTTGCGGCTATGGGATACAGCTGGCCAGGAATATATTGATGCCATCAGCGGTGTTGGAGTCTGTAACCTTGGCCATGCACATCCTGCTGTAACGGAAACCCTCTGCAAACAAGCCAGTAAATTAATCCATACGTCTAATCTTTATCATATTGAGCACCAGGAAAAACTCGCTGATACCTTATGCGCAGCCACCGGCATGTCTAATGTTTTTTTTAGTAATTCAGGTGCTGAGGCGAATGAAACAGCCATTAAAGTAGCTCGTCTATACGGTAATAACAATAAAATTAAAACACCCACGATCATTGTCGCTGAACAAAGTTTTCACGGACGAACTTTAGCCACGCTCAGCGCCACAGGTAATAGAAAAACTCATGCGGGTTTTGAACCCCTGGTCGGAGGGTTTCTCAGAGTCCCTTATAATGACAGTGATGCAATTGAGCAAATTGCACATCGCCACAAGAATGTTGTTGCTGTACTTCTGGAGCCCATCCAAGGAGAAGGCGGGATCAATATACCAGGTAGCAACTATCTCCACAAAGTACGTGAAATTTGTGACCAAAATGGCTGGCTATTGATGTTAGACGAAATTCAAAGCGGCCTATGCCGCACAGGTGAATGGCTCGCTGCTGATCACTACGGCATAAAACCTGATGTATTAACACTCGCAAAAGCCCTGGGTAACGGCATGCCCATTGGTGCCTGCCTAGCTAAAGGGGTCGCCACTACAGTCTTCCAACCCGGGAATCACGGCTCAACCTACGGCGGCAACCCACTCGCTTGCGCAGTAGGACAAACCGTTGTTAATGTTATGAAAGAACAAAATTTGGCACAACAAGCTCAACAGCGTGGATTACAACTACAAAATGCTTTGCAAACTCAATTGAGTGGACATCCTCTTTTAAAGACAATACGGGGTAAAGGATTGATGATCGGCATCGAACTCAACATACCTTGCGCTGAACTGACTCAAATGGCACTGAACAAAGGTCTGCTCATCAACGTCACCGCCGACTCTGTTATTCGACTCTTACCGCCGCTCATTATTGAGGATGGAGAAATCAATTTTATAACTGAAACCTTAACCTCTGTTATCAATGAATTTAGCAGCAATCATCATTAGGAAATAGCCATGAGTGTCCAACACTTTTTGACGCTGGCTGACTTAAGTCCAGCTGAGCTACGCCAATTAATGCATCGCGGATCCGAATTAAAACGGGATCAATATGCAGGTAAAATATACGAACCTCTAAAACATAAAGTATTAGGAATGGTTTTTGAAAAATCCTCAACCCGAACTCGAATTTCATTTGAAACAGCAATGATCCAACTCGGTGGACACGCCATCTTTTTACTCCCTGGCGATACACAACTCGGTCGAGGCGAACCCGTTGAAGATACGGCCAGAGTGTTGTCACGTATTGTCGATGTCATTATGGTTCGTACCTTTGAACACGATAAAATAAAGCTTTTTTCTGAATATTCACGAGTCCCTGTCATCAATGGCCTAACTGATCTGGCACATCCATGCCAACTATTGGCAGATATGCAGACGTATTTTGAACATCGCGGCGACATTAAGGGTAAAAAAGTCACATGGATAGGAGATGGCAATAATATGTGTTATTCCTATATTAATGCTGCACGCCAATTTGATTTCGAACTGACTATTGCGACACCCAAAGGCTATGAACCCAATCAGGAACATGTTGATCAAAACACGGACTTTGTTAGCCTCACCAACGATCCCGAAGCGGCAGCACGCAATGCCGATTTAATCGTAACTGACGTATGGGCTAGCATGGGACAAGAAATAGAACAAAAAGCTAGAGAACGGGCTTTCGAACATTTTCAAGTCACTACAGAATTAATGTCCCTCGCTCGCAAAGATGCGCTATTCATGCACTGTCTTCCCGCGCATCGAGGCGAGGAAGTCAGCGCTGATGTCATTGATGGCTCACAAAGCGTAGTTTGGGACGAAGCAGAAAACCGTCTTCATATCCAGAAAGCATTGTTAGAACTGCTGCTCTGCTCATGACGGTATTGCTCAACGTGCAAGGGATTGAATGTCAATATGACAATCAAGCCGTCTTTCAAAATCTAAGCCTGCACGTCAACAAAGGCAGCTTTACCTGTTTACTAGGAAAAAGTGGCTGTGGCAAAACCACGGCTTTGCGAGCCATTGCTGGCTTTGAGCCCGTCACTGCAGGTGAAATTATTCTTCGAGACGTCACCGCATCCAGACCTGGATACATTCTGGCTCCAGAAAAAAGACGCATCGGTATGGTGTTTCAGGATTATGCCTTGTTTCCTCATATGGACGTCATTAATAACATTTGTTTTGGTCTACGCCAAATGAGCGCTATGGCAAAACGCAAAACAGCATCGCGACTGCTGAAGGTAGTCGGACTAGAGCGCTTTGAAGAACGTTACCCTCATGAACTGTCAGGCGGCCAGCAACAACGGGTTGCACTAGCGCGTGCGCTCGCCGCTCGCCCAGACTTGATATTAATGGATGAACCTTTTTCCAACCTGGATATTGACCTTAGAGAGCGCATCGGTATTGAAGTGCGTGACATTTTAAAAAATGAAGGCATCGCCAGCATTCTTGTTACCCATGACCAACAAGAAGCATTCGTCCTCGCTGACCTCATTGGCGTCATGGATCAAGGACAAATAGCGCAATGGGATACCCCCTTCAACCTCTATCATGAACCCATCAACCGTTTTGTCGCCGACTTTGTTGGTCAGGGTGTTTTTCTCAAAGGCACTTTATTAAGCCCGGAAACAGTAGAAACTGAAGTGGGTATTATTAGAGGGGATCGGGCTTACACCTTAGAAGTGGGCAGCGAAGTGGATGTGTTACTTCGCCCTGATGACATCGTTCCCGCCCCAGAGACAAACAGCCCTCTTCGCAGCAAAGTCACACAACGCGCCTTTAAAGGGGCTTCCATTTTGTATACATTACAACTTGCAAGCGGGAACAGTATTCTTGCTTTGTTTCCAAGCCACTATGATTACCCTATTGGCGAACACATTGGCTTTCGGCTCAGTGCACAGCATCTTATTTCTTTTCCAAGAAACTAAAAAAGCGAACTATACCCGCATATACCCGTAGCGTTATGAATTTAGGTGTTTTCACGCACATCTGCATCTCATTTTCGGCTTTTCCTCAATTGAAAAAACTCGACTTAGCCAGCTAGGCCTGCGTTTTTTTTCAATCAGAAAAACCGAACCTAAGGCACAGCTGTACACGCTAACACCTAAATTCATAACGCCACGGGTATATAATTCGCTTTTTTATTATTCGCCTTACAAACCAGACAAATAGTGCGCAACAGCGTCGATATCTTTATCACCTAACTTTTTGGCTATATCAGACATCATGCCGCCTGGATCATTAGCTCTTGTCCCCGCTCGGAAGTCTTTCAGCTCTTTAATTAGATAATCTTTGTGCTGCCCACCAATAATAGGGAAAGCAGAGATGCTCTTCGATTTCCCTTTTCCATTTTTACCATGGCAATTTACACAACCATAAATTCCTTTTCGGGGTAACCCTTCATTAAATAATCTTTTACCCTTTGCTGCTAACGCCTTGTCAACTGGAGCAATCGGCTTTTTAGACATTTTTTGAGCATTATAATAAGCACCGATGTCTTTTGCATCTTGAACGGAGGCTACCATTGCCGCCATACCTGCCATCGTTTCGTTATTTAGGCGACGGCCTTTTTGAAAATCCGCTATTTGTTTGACAATATAAGACTCATATTGACCGGCCAAGCGAGGAAATTCAGCTGACATACTGTTACCATCATCACCATGACAACCTGCGCAAAGACCTGCTTTATCTTTTCCTGCAACCGCATCTCCTTTAGCAAAGGCTGGCGCAGCAAATGCAAAAACCAAGCTCATTACTGCAACAACCGTTGCAAATGTACGTATCATATTTTTCATTAACCCCACCCTTCGTTTCGTTCAAATCCAGATTCATTCAACCCCTGGCGACTGTCTCCCGAACAACCGCGCTACAACGGAACATTTTTTATAACAATACCGACTCCAACAGTCAATATAAAGATTACCTGTATCCGGCAAATGATCGCACCCCATCGGTTTAACCCATTGCTTTCATTTGAATACAGAGACAATAAACATCAAATTAATAGGTATTTTTTCCTGAGAACCCTTTTAAAACAGTGACGAATATTATTCTAAGATCAAGCCATAACGACCAATTTCGAATATAGGCCAAGTCATGCTCAACTCTAATTCTCATTTTTTCAATGGTGTCTGTCTCTCCACGCCAGCCATTAATCTGAGCCCAACCGGTAATGCCAGGTCTGACTTTATGGCGCAGCATATATTCATCAATTTCATTTCTGTAAAGCTCATTATGCTCTACAGCATGCGGTCTGGGACCGACAATAGACATTCTCCCTTGCAAGACGTTAATAAATTGAGGTAGTTCGTCCAGAGAAGTACGCCGCAAAAAACGCCCTACCGATGTCACACGAGGGTCTTCACGGGTCGCTTGAATCACTTGATCTGTCTCCTTTTTACAGACCGCCATAGAACGAAATTTCCAGACTTCTATTCGCTGTCCCTGCAAGCCATAACGATACTGGCGAAAAATAACCGGCCCTGGCGAAGAAGTTTTCACGGCATAGGCAATGAATAACATCGGTATCGCAATAACGAATAAAATAATAGATGAGAGTACGATATCTTCAAACCTTTTAACCCAGCTACCTACACCATAATAAGGCGTTTCTTTAATCGTCATGGTGGGGAGTTCACCGACATGACTCCAACTCGCATTCATTAAATCAAAGGTAAAAAAATCGGGCAGCATATGCACAGAAACAGTGGTATCTGACAATTTGGAAATCAGTTGTCGAATTCGTTTTTCGGCCTCCATGGGTAGCGTAATATAGACTTGATCAATTTCACTTCTTTTTGCCGCAGAGATAAGCTCATCTAACGTCCCCACCACCTGTAGCGAGGTACCGGGAGCGATACGCGTACTATCGCTGTTGGGATGTCGATCATCATAAAAACCGATTAGATCCAACCCCATCCAGGGTGCCTTGCCGATGGTGTTCGCCAGCTTGACGCCAATATCACGCGCACCGACTATCGCAACAGCTCGGGTATTAAAACCACGTTGCCGCATATGACCAACAAGAAAATGAAGACAACTACGCCAAACCGTAAGCAACAACGGCGTTAATATAAACCAGCTCAATATCATTCGCCGTGAATACTCTGCTGAGGATTTTGTAGCATAAGCAAGAAATAGCAAACCCAGAACCACACCCAGCCAAACCCACCACAGACGAATCCCTTCTTGCCACAAGGGTGCCCCGCGCCAAGAGCGATATAAATCATTGGTTTCAGCCAAAAATACAAAAATGCCCGTACCACTGACAACAACAAGGCCAAGCTTATCATCCCAAATAACGCCATAGAACCACGCGAGAAACCAAAAGCTTGCCACGACCAAAAGCGCATCCGTCAGTCGCGTAAAGAGTGCTAACTTGGAATGCCTTGATTCATGAAAATGACCCGTTGCAAAAGACTCCACCCTTACTCCTCCGTCAAAAATCAAGGTCAGTATATAGCACTATATAATGCGTTGTCTGTACTTAAATCGCGCTAACAAGGACGATAGTGTCGCCACCTCGGTATAGATTTTATGGCGTCCCTACCAAAAATTGCCTCGCTTACGCGACAACGAATTCCTTTTGTCCCGACCGCCCTGCGTCAGCCACAACAACGTATAACCTCTCTCATACTTCGTTCGTTACACTCCGTCAGGCCTACTTCAATGGCTATGCGGTCACTATACAGCCGCTCCTGCATTTCTACGTCACTCGCTAATGCTCCTAACGTCGAAAGGGCAGACGGCGCGCGACCTATCGCAGACTAACAGCCCTCGCTCCGCTCTCCATGACCGTCAGCGTTTGTCTTTTTTTGCTGGTCTCGATACTCTATCAGCTCTCTTAAAACGGCAGTCGCATAAGCACCACTTGGCAAAGTGAAACTGATTGTCAAACAAGCGGCATTCTTTTCATACTGCCAGCTCATGTCACTTAATGGCAACATTAATGAGCGACGTCGCTGTTTCACTTTTTTAATGACCAAGGCATCGATCCAGCTCTGGTGAGGAGCCAATACAGATTGCTCTAACGCTTTGACCTGGCCCTGCACCAAAACATCGCCTAAACCACACAGGGGGCCAGTAGGCGCAATGTCATGCTCGCTCAACCGCTGCTGCAAGGTATCAGTATCATCTTGAGTATCGACAACAAAACAACTACGAGACCCCGAGAGCATCATAACATCGCCATCCAACACCTGATTCCAGCTTTTGACTCGAACTCGATAGTCCAAAATACAATTAAACAAATAAGAGCGTAACACTGAAATATAGAAACTTTGCTGCGATTTTTTTGTTTTTTGCTTGCGCCCTGCCAACCATTTTTTTGCAGACTCCAGATTATTATGGCCAAACCGCTGCTCAGCAAAATAATTTGGGACACCGGATTGTTGTATTTGCTGCAAGCGCGCCTCAAGAAAAATTTCATCCGCCTCGAGGTCTCTAACAACGATAGTAAAACGATTACCTTGCAAATAACCAGGTCGTAATTTTTTTCGATGACGATGCACCGCTAAAATTTTATATTGACCCGTATTAAACTGATCCCAGTCAGGCTCAACCACTCCCGACATATGAACACTTAACCACTGCTTTGTATGAGCATGCCGGTCTTTTTTTCCGGCATAACCAATATCCACCCCTTTAACACCGACAAAACGAACCAGTTGTTTAACCAGCCATTCCGTATTGGTTTCTTTTTTTTCAATATGCAGCAGGACATGGTTTCCCTCTCCGTCAGGTGAAAAACCCAAAATCTCATCCACAAAAAAATCTGCACTAGACATTCGAATCACACCACGACCACAACTCGGAGAGTAGACACGAGCTAAAGAGTTCATGGCGATACGACTAACATCACCACGGCATGTGCGGCAATACCTTCGCAACGACCAGCAAAACCCATGCCCTCGGTTGTGGTCGCTTTTACATTAACCTGAGACACATCTACTTGTAAATCTTCAACAAGGTTCTGTATCATGTTAGCAACATAAGGTTTAAGCTTAGGCCGCTGAGCAATCACTGTCACATCCAGATTGCCAATGACATACCTTTTTTCATGAACCTGCTTCACGACCTGCCGCAACAACACACGACTGTCTATATCTTCAAACTCAGCATCGGTATCAGGAAAATGGCGACCAATATCACCCAGAGCCAGCGCACCCAGTAAAGCATCACAAACTGAGTGAAGTAAAACATCACCATCGGAATGAGCAAGCAAGCCTAAAGGATGCTCTATTTTAACGCCGCCTAAAATCAGGGGACAACCTTCACCAAATCGATGTGCATCATAACCATGCCCTATTCTCATATGGAGCGTCCCTGCTGTTGTAAAAAAGTTTTAACCAGGCTTAAATCATTCGGATGGGTCATTTTGATATTATCAGCAGCGCCTTCAATCATCATAGGACGATAACCTTGAAACTCCATTGCAGATGCCTCATCAGTCACCATATGCCCCACTGACAAGGCATTATTCAATGCCTCTTTGAGCAACCCTAAACGAAACATTTGCGGTGTTAAAGCACGCCATAAACCACAACGGTCAACCGTCTTTGTTACCATACCGGTCTCATCGACTTGCTTAATAGTATCCGCCACAGGCAAGCCCAAAAGCCCCCCCACAGCATGGGTCTGAAGATTGTTGATTAACTTATCGATATCATCTGCTCGCAAACAAGGTCTCGCCGCATCATGAACCAAGACCCAGTCATCATCAGCCGCTCGCTCTTGTAGTTTATAGAGACCGTTTAATACCGAGTGACATCGCTCCACCCCGCCCTCTGCAATCCATAGGGGAACCCTGCATTCAGGCAAATGGAGCTGTGGCCAATACTGATCTGTTGGAGAAATAACAAGCACGACACCCGATATCGCAGGATGATTACGCAAGCAATATAAAGTATGCTCGATGATGGTTTGCTCGCCTAGCTTTAAATACTGTTTAGGTAATACGCCCCCCATACGACGACCCACTCCAGCGGCCGGAACTATAAACCAAAAACGCATCCGTTCCTCTCTAAAAACTAAATACAGGGCTGCAAGCACGCATCAAGAAAAATTTCAGTCGAAGCAAAAACTGGATGGTCATCCCCCCTTAGGAACATGCATTGAATCGCCCTGACACCAGCCCAAGCCACTAACAAACGACCCTTCGATTTCCTCGACTTTAGAAGCACCCTCTTCATCAGCCTTACATGGTTTCAGGAATAGTCAACTGACATCACGTCAAGTTGCTATAAATGAAAGGATCATAACATAGCTGTAAATATCATAATTTTGTCGACCCTGTAAGCGCTGTGATGGTTGCACAGCCACAAAAGCTCTACTTTATTTAGGACTGTAAAAAAAGGCAAAAACGCCCTGTGACTAACGAGAATGAGCCTCGCTGCTTTATGGTCAAATTTTGTCGTGATATTGAGACAGAAACTAATTGAATAGAAAAAAACAGACTATAGAGCGCACTAGAAAAAAAGTGCGTTTTTACCCAGAACTATCAGGTCATTTTTAAGTGTTTGCTTATCACTCACATTTAAAAACCCCAGCACTACTTTTTTAATTTTAACTAAACTCAAGAAGAAGCACACACAAAACTTAAATACGTTTACCCAAAAGGAGACATAAGGTTATCCACCTACAAACAACGTTTAAATTATTTTATTTTTTATTGTTTGTTACGCTTTAAGCTTTATGTTTTATGCATAACGCAGCTTATATTTCATTATCACATTCATCAATAGGGAGTGTGTTCATCCAAGTCTCTCCCTAACTTGCTTTAAAATCAAAAAAAGATACACACAAACATTAAATACTTTTCTCTAAAAGGAGACATATTTTTTTTAAAATGGCGCTCGCCCTACTCTTAATGTTTTTATCTTGTTGATTTTAAATGTTATTTATTCCTGGCTCAGTCCTTGCCTATTTCTTCTTAGCCTACTACTGCCACTTTGCCATAGACTGGTACCGTTAGTATTTTACCAAGGATAGATTAAGGCCATATTAAGGCCATATCATTTAACAGGAGTTCAAGCTTATGAAGACAACGATCTTAACTGTTGCGTTATTGGGATGCGCTGCAAGCAGTTCTGTATTTGCATTAAACCACTCATTCACTATTACAACACCTTCAGAGACCTCATCCAAACCCATCACCCTAGCACAAATGGGTGGTGGTATGGGTGGTGGTATGGGTGGTGGTATGGGTGGTGGTATGGGTGGTGGTATGGGTGGTGGTATGGGTGGCGGTATGGGTGGCGGTAACCCCGGTGGCGGTAACCCCGGTGGCGGTAACCCCGGTGGTGGTTTCCCTGGTGGCGGTAACCCCGGTGGCGGTAACCCCGGTGGCGGTAACCCCGGTGGCGGTAACCCCGGTGGCGGTAACCCCGGTGGC
>VAPM010283346.1_pt1 | contig 16833 bp, 17 predicted proteins | sample 3395091 | NCBI WGS metagenome assembly VAPM01 (sample SAMN08290445, study PRJNA428436) | hydrothermal vent metagenome | isolation source: Deep-sea hydrothermal vent chimney 3 | place: Pacific Ocean: Juan De Fuca Ridge | reverse complement strand
GTCGTAATATCAAGTTGTTTATCAACCTTTTTTGCTGCGGTCGTTGCATCGCATAACCGGAATCGAATGGCGCTGGAATCTTTTATTGTTCCAACGTAGCCGGTTACCGGGCCGGAGGGCTTAAAATAAATGGCGGTGTGGCCACTGGTTTCGAGTAAGGTACTTGAAGTTGTTGCTAAAGCAGGTGTGGTTTTTAAAACGGTGCTGCCGGCTTTTATAACCCATCCATCGCGCCAGTTGCCATTAGTGGTACCTGATTGCGTTAATGTAATGGTTTGAGCGCGTGTCACTGCTTCACTTCGGGCAAAGGCAATATCGCGCGCCAGTTTAGTAATTTCTTCTACCTGCCGATTTGAATTAGTAAAGTCACGCATAGCCGGGACGGTAACGGCCAGGCCAATGCCCACTACAGCGACGGCGATAAGCAGTTCAATTAAGCTAAACCCAGACAATGGCTTTTTCATTTGCATACCCTACTTTATAGATGATTTAAGGTTTATTCGCACACGCTATACGACAAATTAAAGTGTTTTCCCGATAAGTGGTTTATTCAATAATGATTGCGGTGTTAAAGCTGTGAACTGCATCAAGCTTTGTTATGCTAGCGATTTTTCGATTGCTTAGGTGTTTTTTGATGGATTGTATCATTATCGGTGCCGGTATCATGGGTTTACTCAGTGCACGTGAACTGGCGATGGCGGGTTTGCAGGTGTGTGTGTTAGATCAGTCGGCAGTTGGGCGTGAATCTTCGTGGGCAGGGGGGGGGATTTTATCGCCGTTATACCCCTGGCGATATCACGAACCGGTGCAGCGTTTGGCGCATTGGAGCCAACAGGTTTACCCCGAGCTGGTTCAAACCTTATACGATGATACTGGCATTGACCCCGAGCGGCGTGAATCTGGTCTGCTTGTTATTGGTATTAACGAGTTGGCCGCAGCTCAAACATGGGCGAAGAAATACCCGATGGCACTCACCACTCTGGACAAGCCACAGCTTCGTTCTTTAGCGCCGACCCTGGCCGATAGCCTGGTTGAGAGTGTCGAGCAATCGATGTGGTTTGCCGATATTGCCCAGGTGCGTAATCCTTGTTTGCTAAAGTCGCTTACTCAGGATGTATTACGGCGCGGTGTGGAAATTCGAGAACAGACTCAGGTTGAATCACTCCTTATATATAAGAACCAGATAAAAGGCGTGCAAACCCCAAATGGTAAAATTGAAGCCGAAAGGGTGCTTGCCTGCAGTGGAGCCTGGACTCGGGAATTGTTGCAAGCCACTGATTTTATGGTAAATGTTCAGCCGGTTAAAGGACAAATGCTAATGTATAAGGCCAGCCCCACGTTACTTTCCCAGGTTATTCTGCACCAGGATCGCTATGTTATACCGCGCCGAGATGGCCGAATTTTAATTGGCAGTACCCTCGAATATACTGGTTTTGATAAAGCAACTAGCCAGACAGCAAATGAAGATTTACAACAAGCCGCACAACAAATTATTCCGGCACTGGCCGACTACCCGATAGAGCGGCACTGGGCTGGTTTGCGCCCAGGTACCGCCGAAGGTATTCCTTATATATATGCTGACGAGAATGTCGAAGGTTTATATGTGAACAGTGGCCACTTTAGAAATGGTGTGGTACTCGCCCCCGCTTCGACACGGCTTATCACCGATATAATTCTTAAACGTGAGGCTATTATTGATACTGATTTATATAAGCCTGAAACTAAAGACCCGGATAAAGCTTAAAAGTGATGTCATCACAGTCAGCGAATTAATCTAGATCAATTTCTGGTCGATATGTTTAGTTCTCAGTCTAGACGTCTGCTAAGCCATTACTCTATACTGACGCTTATGGATGACATAACAACCGAAGTCAGTAACCCACAAATATCAGAACGATTGAAGCGTTGTGGTATTACTTTAACCCAACAACGGCTGGATATTGCGGCGATTTTATTCGCTAAACCGCAACATTTGTCTGCTGAGCAGGTGCTTGAGTTAGTTAATGATGGTACGGCAACGGTATCCAAAGCGACGGTTTACAATACGCTGGGCTTGTTTGCACGCAAAGGCCTGATTATGTCAGTGATTGTGGACCCCAGTAAAATCTTTTACGACTCCAATACCTATCCGCATTACCATTTTTATCACGCTGATACGGGTAAGCTGGAAGATATTCCTGCATCGGCGGTTACCCTTGACCATTTACCTGAGTTGCCATCGGGAACCTATCAGGAACGAGTTGATATTGTCATTCGGGTTAACAAAAATAGCCCACTAGCTTAACGCATTCGCGTTTAGTCCCTATTTTTAGTAGAATTCGCGCCTTTCATTATTTATCTATTTAACCTGAATTCGGGATAACAAAGATTACGTCATTCCCGCCAAAATCACGCGGCAAAGACGCTATTTCTTAGTCACTCTGGTAACTGAGTAGTATAGAATTTCTTATCCCAAACTCAGGTTATTTACTCAGTCCATTTAGTTTTATTCGTCAATATTTCCGAGGGTTCTTATGTTTCAGTTAGGTTGTGCTAATCGCGCGTGTTATCAAAGCGAGATATTGTCTGGTTTAACGGTTGCTTTGGCGTTAGTTCCCGAGGCGGTTGCGTTTGCTTTTGTTGCAGGGGTGGAGCCATTGGTTGGTTTGTATGCCGCCTTTATGGTGGGATTGCTCGCGGCTATTTTTGGTGGCCGGCCGGGAATGATTTCCGGTGCAACCGGTGCGATGGCGGTGGTAATGGTAAGCCTGGTGGCCGACCATGGAGTTGAATATTTATTTGCTGCGGTGGTACTCACCGGCTTATTGCAAATGGGCGCGGGTGTGTTGCGGTTGGGTAAATATATTCGCATGGTGCCTTATCCGGTGATGCTGGGTTTTGTAAATGGCCTGGCGATTGTTATCTTTTTAGCGCAATTACAAAGCTTTTACGTGACCTCGCCTGAGGGTGTGAATGAATTAATGCAAGGCTCGATGTTGTGGATTTTTATCGGACTTATTGCGCTCACCATGGGTATTATTTATTTCTTACCAAAATTAACAAGGGCTTTTCCAGCCTCTTTGGCGGCTATATTGGTGGTGTCTTTTGTTAGCATTGGGTTGAGTCTGGACACCAAAACGGTTGGCGATTTAGCCTCGATTGAAGGTGGTTTTCCGCAATTCCACTTCCCATCTGTTCCATTGAGTTGGGAAACACTTACTATCATTTTTCCTTATTCGATTATATTGGCGGCAGTGGGTTTGATTGAGTCTTTACTCACCTTAAGTTTAATCGATGATGTCACCAATACCCGTGGTCGAGGTAACCGTGAGTGTGTTGGTCAGGGTATTGCCAATACGGTAACGGGTTTCTTTGGTGGAATGGGCGGTTGCGCGATGATCGGTCAGAGTATGATTAACGTGAATTCCGGTGGTCGCAAACGTTTATCGGGGATTGCGGCGGCGACTTTTCTGCTAATCTTTATTTTATTTGCTTCGAAATTAATTGAAGCTATTCCAATGGCTGCGCTGGTTGGGGTGATGTTTATGGTGGTGTTAGGCACGTTTGAATGGTCAAGCCTGCGTATTATTTCCAAAATTCCACGTTCAGATGCCTTTGTGCTCATACTGGTTTCGGGCATCACCGTGATGACCGACTTAGCCGTTGCCGTGGTGGTGGGGGTTATTGTGGCGGCGCTGGTATTTGCCTGGGAGCATGCTAAACACATTAATATTAAAGGCTATGACGACAAACACGGCATTCGGGTTTACGAGCTGAATGGGCCTTTATTCTTTGGTTCGGTGCGAAATTTTTCCGAAATGTTTGACCCGGAAAATGATCCGCAGGAAGTGATTATTGAGTTCCAGAACTCACGCGTGGCCGATCACTCGGCGATAGAAGCCATCGATAATTTGGCCGAACGCTATATTAAAGCGGGTAAAACCCTGCATTTACGTCATTTAACCCCCGAATGTCAGCTTTTACTCGATAAAGCAGGTGATTTGGTTGAAGTTAATTTGATGGAAGATCCCCAATATCATGTTGCAGATGATAAGCTAGCCTAAAAGATTGAGTGAGTAATTCATTTCGAGCCTGGCTTCTAATGAGTTACTTTATAATTTAAGCCTAAACCATTGATTTTTTAAGTGAAATCGATAAACTATTGCTTATCTCATTAGAACTGGTTTTCTGTAGCGAAAAAAATGAAGTTATTCAGCTTTAAAAAGGCTCCTCCTGCCATTGTTTCCAGCAAAAAAAGTAATGTTGTTTTTGCTGAATTCGCTAATTTACCAACCCCCTATAAGCAGGCAGACAGAAACCGTCCCAAAATAGACGAATACGTTTCACGTATTGCGAGCTTGCGCCGTTCTCCGGTGCGCATGTTACAGGAAACGGCTCAAATACTGCTTTCACATAATAGTATTCTTTTAAAACCAGAACTTCGGCTTGAACTGGCTGATAAGGTGCTTGGGCAACTGTACCCGGTATTTATTTTATATGTCCGCGAGCTGGATAAAAGTGATAGCAGCCTGCCTGAATCGAAAGAACGTGCGACCGAACTCATTGCCTGTATCGACGTGCTGGAACAACTGTCCATGTGTTACAAGCATGTTTTTAAGCAGGAGTTCTCGGTAAAGACAGGCGTGTATAAAAAAAATAAAGAGCGGCTGTATAATTGCGGTTTTCGTGTTCTGGAATTAACTCGCATCGGCCAGCGTTTTCGCGCCTGGCGTTATCAGAAGTTACCACATAGTGAATGGCAGGATTGTAATCAAATTTTTTTTTCACTGGTTTTACATAATGACGTAAGTGAAAAAAAACAATTACTGGGTAATATTGGTGCCTATATTCGAGCTGGAGTTGATTCAGGGCAAACACGCGAAAGTACCGTACAACAGTTGTATTTGTCCATCCAGTTGAATGGCACGTTGGATTTAACGGCCTGGCCACTGCGGCTTTTTAATATGTCGAATGCTTATTTAGAGTCTTATCCAGACGATGTAACAATTGAAGCGGATAACAACGTACCTTTAAACCCCGGTTGGCTGATTACCTTTTTAGGCAATTCAACAGCACCGCTGTTTCAGCGCTATGACAAAATGCCATCACCGGCAATACGTATTAACTATGTGAAATTGTTTGAACGTTTAATGCATGACCATGAAGAACTGGCTAAGATGCGTTTTCTGGACAGCCTGGATGATAGTAAGCTAAGCCGGCCTTTAGCCAGAATTGATGATGCCGACAGGCAACCGTTTATTGAGCTTATGCTACTTGCTTTGCAAAAACGTGAACGAAGAGATAAGCGCCATGCTGTCTTTGAACATGAGAAAATTCGTGTTTACTTCGGTATTCCAAATATACAGCGCTTGCTACGTGAAACCTGGTATGCAAATTCGAATGCAAAAAATAAAACCTCACGCAGTCAGTTTAAAGATAATTTAGCCAGTTCTTCGGCACCACTCAGCGGTGACATTGGTGCAACACACACATCATCATGGAACACCGAAAATTTTAGTTCTGGTGGTATGTTGTTAACAACAGCATCGACTAAATTCACTCAGCCTATACAGGTTGGCCAGTTGGTTGCGATTGTTGCGCAGCCAGAAGACGTGGCCGTTAATAAACGTCGCCGTGCGCGTCGTATTGAAACTAAAAAAGAAACTCGGTTGCCTATTGTGGGATATGTTTGTCGGTTAGGACATCAAAGTGAGAAACTGATAGAAGTTGCTGTGGTTCGGCTGACTAATTATGTTGAGCATGCCATTATAAAAGCCGATAACAAAGAGTTATACGAAGATGTAAAAGTTGTTCTACATCAGGATTTTGATAGTAAATGGAAAGTGATCGTGCCTTCCGATATAGAACTGGTGTCTGGTTTCCCTTGTCGTTTACAACGGGCAAATGGTGATGACATTCGACTTCGGTTGGGTGATTTGTGGTTGATTAAATCGGAGTTCAGTGTTTTTACTGCAAGCTCTCCTGATTTAAGTTCTACCAAGTAGATATTAGCTTTTCTGCTGTCTTATTAATATTTCTGGAACGTGATATGAAAAAATTATTAGTGGCAGGATTAAGTTTTTTAATTTTTAGTTGCAGTCTTTATCAACCCCTTGTACGCGCTTATAAAGGTAGCCCTTTAAGCAAAGATAAAATAGGGGTGTTAATGGGCGATGAGAACACAGAATTTTTTGTTAGCTTTCTTGAGTATACCAACACGGCTGACGGGCAAGTGCAAGACTATGTTAGTGGTTTGACCAAGCAACCGCTGGTTGTTCATATGCTTCCTGGAACCTATCTAATCAAACTTGAATGCTTGCACCGACGGGTGAGTAATATAAGTGTTAATCCATCAATTAAAGTAGAGGTAAAAGCAGGCATGACTTATGAAGTGCAATGCCAACGTGCGCCGCAAACAAAGAATAAAATCATAGCGTATGTTATCAATCAAAAAACAACCGAAACTCTGGAAGTACCTGTCTATTTAAGGTGATATTTCATTAATTTTTTCTCATGCCCTAAAGCGCAAAGAAAAATCCACTGCGGTTAAATGTTTGGTTATACCTCCTATCGAAATAAAATCAACACCGGTTTGCGCTATGCCGTTTATGGTATCAAGTGACACATTACCCGACGCTTCGAGTGTGGCCGCAGCGGTTTTGTTATCGTCACTAAATAACTTGTTGATTTTAACCGCTTCTATCAGGGTATCGTTACTCATATTGTCGAGTAAAATTCTTTTTGCTCCAGCGTCGAGTGCTGCGTGCAATTCTTTGAGTGTTTCAACTTCTATTTCAATAGGAAAAGAGTCACCAGTAAGATTGTTGCGTATTTTTTGCTGTGCTAAATTAAGGGCTTGTTCAATAGACCCGGCTGCCTCAATATGATTTTCTTTTATTAAAATCATGTCATATAAACCAATTCGGTGATTGATTCCGCCGCCACAGCTTACGGCATATTTTTGCGCCAGGCGTAAACCGGGAATCGTTTTTCGTGTGTCGAGTATTTTTGTATCGGTATCTTTTATAGCTTCGACATATTTTTTAGTTTCAGTTGCTGTTCCTGATAGCGTTTGTAAAAAATTAATCGCTGTACGCTCAGCGGTTAATATTGAACGTGCTGAACCTGTGAAGCTGCAAATTATCTGGTCGGGGGTTATTTTGTCGGCATCATTTGCCTGCCAGAGTATTTTTACATCTGGATTAAGTTGCGCAAAGGTTTGTTTAACCCAGTCCTGGCCACATAAAACAGCCTGCTCTCTTGAAAATAGATCAGCCGTTATTTGTTTGTCGGCAGGAATAAGGGAGGCGGTAACATCGCCCGTTTGAATATCTTCTTGCAGAGCAAGCTTAACCTGTTCGGAAAGCTGTTGGTCACTTATTAGTGTTTGTCGAAGCATATGATTATCTTTTGGTAAAAAAATTAAGACTTGTCATTCCCTGTGCTGATGGGGATCCATAATACTTAAGGTTATTAAATATCAGCCTGGCGCTGATAATAATCATCCGTTAGTTTTTTAACAACCCCGGCAAGCAAAATTAAACTAATTAAATTAGGTATCGCCATAAGCATGTTAGCAATATCGGCAAAGTTCCAGACAAGTTGCAGTGGAACGCTTGCACCAACAACAATCAGTATTATAAAGATAATACGATAAGGCAGGATCGCTTTTTTGCCAAACAAAAATTCTGCACTACGGTCGCCATAGTATGACCAGGCAATCATGGTGGAATAGGCAAAAAAGGCTAAACCAAAACCGACAATGCTATGCCCAAGGGTTACCCCCCAGCTGCCTAAAAAGGACAGTGACTGACCAAACGAAAGCACTGTAAGGTTGGCACCGGTGACATCCTGTGGGCGGGCATCGCCCCAGTTTCCGGAAATAACAATAACCAGTGCGGTCATTGAACATATAATAATGGTATCGATAAACGGCCCCAGCATCGCTACCATGCCTTCGCGGGCAGGTTCATTAGTACGAGCGCTTGCATGTGCCATGGGTGCCGAGCCCAGCCCGGCTTCATTTGAAAATACGCCACGTGCCACGCCATATTGCATGGCCGCACCAATTGCGCCACCACCGACTGCCGTAGGATTTAGAGCAAGATTAACAATGGTAAAAAATGCTGAAGGAATTTGTTCAATATTGGCAATTAATATAATGATTGCTGCACCACTGTAGGCCACGGCCATAAAGGGTACAATAATTGACGCAACTTTTGCGATGCGCTTTATACCGCCAATAATAACCAGACCAACCAGCAGCGCCATTATAAAGCCAATAACGGTTTTGTCTTGCGGGATGTTTGGCAGTGCGCGGGCCAGGCCATCGACAACCGAGTTTGCCTGTACCATATTGCCAATACCAAATGAGGCAATAAGTGTGAACACGGCAAACAGGGCGGCCAATTTTGGCATTTTTAAAGCATTTAGTAAGGTATACATCGGGCCGCCTGAAATACTGCCGTCCTTATGTACGTGACGAAACTTTACCGCCAGTGAGCACGAGGTATATTTAGTTGCCATGCCAACCAGTGCAGTTATCCACATCCAAAAAACAGCGCCTGGGCCGCCTAAAGCAATTGCCGTTGCGACACCGGCAATATTACCCGTACCAATGGTTGCAGAAAGCGCGGTACTGAGTGCTTGAAAATGAGTGACTTCGCCAGTATCGTTTTTGTTATCGTACTTGCCACTAACCAGTTGGGTGGCATGTTTAAAACCGCGGAACTGAATAAAGCGAAGCCGGATAGTGAGGTAAAGCCCGGTGCCAACCAGTAATACAATGGATGGGATCCCCCAGGCATAGCCTGCAATGGTTCCGAGAATTTCAGTTAGATTATCTAAAGACGACATTTTAAGTCCCACACAATTATTCTTTTATATTTTTTCCGAGTTTAATCGTTTCGGGAAATAGATGATAGACTAGTCGATAAAATACTTTATACTCAGTTGAATTCTATCTTTTGAGAGTACCATTCCCTTTGGTAACGAACTACATTAAAGAATCATTTTATTTATTGTTTGGTAGCTTTAAAGATTTGCTGCCTATTATTGTGGTGGTTGTCTTTTTTCAATTTGCGGTTCTTCAACAACCGATACCTGACTTAACCAATATTGTTGTTGGTTTGTTTATGGTATCTATTGGCTTAACTTTATTTATAAAGGGATTGGAAATAGGACTTTTCCCCGTGGGTGAAAACCTGGCTTACGATTTTGCAAAAAAAGGCAGTGTCACCTGGTTGGTTCTGTTTGCCTTTGCTCTTGGCTTTGGTACTACAATTGCAGAACCGGCTTTAATTGCTATCGCAGATAAAGCCGCTTTTCTGGCCGCAAAAAATAATGTTATTGGTTCAACCATGCAGGCACAACAAGCTTATGCTTCTGGTTTAAGGTATACCGTTGCTATTTCTGTGGGCGTTGCCATTGTTATAGGCGTGATTCGAATTATAAGAGGTTGGCCGATTCAATATATTATTATTGGTGGCTATATAGGGGTTGTTGCAATTACATTTTTTGCACCAAAAGAAATTATTGGTATTGCCTATGACTCTGGTGGTGTGACTACGTCAACAATTACGGTTCCTTTAGTGACTGCGTTAGGTGTGGGGTTGGCGTCAAGTATACGTGGTCGTAACCCCATGATTGATGGCTTCGGTTTAATTGCATTGGCATCACTAACGCCGATGATGTTTGTTATGTTATATGGCATTTTCATATGAAGAATCAATGTTGTTTCATTAATTTAAAGCCATGTTTTGCACTAGTGTCCGATTCAAAAGTTAACGGGACTGCAGTGATAAAAAATTATTATTTAATGGAACTGTTTTAAGTGGAATTAGTAACTAAATTTTTAGAAATGTTTGTATCAACAATTGGTGACGTATTACCCATTGCTGTCATTATATTTTCAACGCAATATTTTATTATCCGCCGCCCCCTTGCTAACTTAAAACAGGTTGTATTTGGTTTTGTTCTGGTTATTTTTGGTATGGCATTTTTTTTAGTGGGTTTGGAAGAGGCGCTATTCCCCTTAGGTGAAGTGATGGCGCAGCAATTAACAAACCGTGAATTTTTGGGAGTGGATTCCTTTGCTGAGCATATTCACTGGGATAGTTATACATGGGTTTATGTTTTTGGTGCTGCGATTGGTTTTGCAACAACCTTAGCTGAACCCGCGCTGTTAGCCGTAGCAATAAAAGCACAAAGTGTTTCGGGTGGCACGGTGAGTATCTGGGGGTTAAGATCGTCGGTTGCCGTTGGTGTAGGCCTGGGTATTGCACTGGGGACATTTCGAATTGTAACGGGTACACCGCTGCATTATTACATTATTGCCGGTTATAGCATTGTTATTGTGCAAACATTTTTTGCCCCCAAAAGCATTATTGCACTCGCTTATGATTCCGGTGGTGTAACCACCTCAACCGTCACCGTGCCTTTAGTGGCTGCCTTGGGTATTGGTCTGGCGGGTACGGTGCCGGGACGAAATGAGTTGATTGATGGATTTGGTTTAATTGCTTTTGCCAGTTTATTTCCAATGATTACCGTGATGGGTTATGCACAGATAGGCCATTGGCGTGCCAATCAGAATTTAAAAAAACGTAAAGATAACGCTGTAAATGTAAACAGTAGAAATTGTTAATATATTTATATTAAGAGGATATTAGTTATGCATTTTAAATTAATTATTGCACTAATTGAAACAGATAGAGTAGACGCTGTGATGGATGCAGCCAGAGATGCGGGTGCAACCGGGGCAACGGTAATTAGCCATGCCAGAGGCGAAGGACTAAATAAAAATAAAACATTTTTTGGCCTGTCGCTGGAAACGCAGCGTGATATGATTTTATTTCTGGTTGAAGAGCACCTGAGTCGAATGATACTTGAGACGATTTCGGAGGTAGGTGATTTTGAAAGTCAGGGCGCCGGCATAGCTTTTCAAATTGATGTGGAAGATGCCGTTGGTGTTGCAAACCAGGTGAAAAGTTTAACCGAGGTTGTGGAGGAAAAGATATGAATAACGAAATAATTGTACGTGTCAGAGATGTGATGAAACAAGATTTTGATATCGTTGATGGTATGCTCACTGTAAGTGATGCACTAAACGAAATGAAAAATGTTGAAACAAAATGTCTGATTGTAAATAAGCGTTCGGATAACGATGAGTATGGCCTGGTTTTAATCTCGGATATTGCAAAGCAGGTGCTAGCTAAAGACAGATCGCCAGAGCGCGTTAATATTTATGAGATAATGTCGAAGCCGGTTTTAACCGTCGACCCGGCAATGGATATTCGTTATTGCGCTCGCTTATTTGAAAAATTCAGTTTATCGCGCTCACCCGTTGTCGAAGATGGGCTGGTTGTGGGTATTGTGAGTTTTACCGATATGGTTTTAAAAGGATTGGTTAGAAGCTAAGGAAGTATTTTAATATGTTTAGTCACTGTTGTCCCGTTAACTTTAAACCTAATGATGCTGAAATATAAGTAATGTCTACGTTTATAATAATACTAATGCCACAGCAACTCCATATCCTGCCCTTATTCCCAACGGGACAGCAGTGATGTTTAGCTTAAATATGAGTGCTGGTTTGTTAACAGAGGCGCTTCAGTTTGAATCACCTAACTGTGATGCTCGACCTGAAAAAGCCGAAATCAGTCTCATTGTTATCCATGGTATCAGTTTGCCGCCAACAGAGTTTGGCGGTGGCTTTATAGAACAGTTTTTTACTAATACACTTGATTTTAATCGGCACCCTTATTTTTCCGAGATTGAAAATATTAAAGTTTCGTCACATTTGTTAATTGAACGTGGTGGTGTTGTTAAGCAGTTCGTTCCTTTTAATAAGCGTGCATGGCATGCAGGAGAATCCTGTTTTGGAAACAGGGCTTGTTGTAATGACTTTTCAATTGGCATTGAATTAGAAGGTGCCGATGATATTAATTACACCAATGAGCAATATGACGTTCTGCAACAAATCTGTAGGTGCTTAATTGCGGCCTACCCGTCTATCAAAAACTCGAATATAGTCGGGCATAACGATATTTCACCCGGTCGAAAGACCGATCCGGGTGAATCATTTGACTGGCAACGCTTTAAAGCACTATTAGCATAAGATACAATATTAAAACAAATAGAAAAACAGCCCTAAAGTCTCGGTTGCTAAGGAATTATTTGCCTAAGTTATGGAATTTATTACAATTTTAATCGCCATTGCCGTTGAACAGTACTACAAAGCTGTTGAACAATATCGTCAGTTTGACTGGTTTGCAGCCTATTGCGATTGGATCAGGCAAAAATCCGAGTCTATTGTGGCAATGTTTCCCGCAGTGGCTGGCCCCGTTGCACTTATTCTTATACTGACGCCGGTGGTATTGGCCGCGAGTTTTACTCTGAACGCGTTGGATAGTCTAGGCTCACTTTTTAGTTTTATTTTTGGAATTGGACTGCTTATTTATAGTTTGGGGCCACGCGATTTAAGCTCGCAAGTTGAAAAATACACTACATCCATCCGCTCGGGTGATTCAGAAGGTGCACTGCATTACGCCAATAGCTTCTTTTCCGGGCATCAGTTTAATCCTGAGTTTGGTGGCACACCGCTAGAGATAAACGAATTAATGAAACGCGGCATTCTGCTCGCATTTAACAACCGTATTTTAGCTGTTTTATTCTGGTTTCTGGTTTTAGGTCCGATTGGCGCACTATTGTATAGACTCTCCAGTTTACTCGTTGAACGTTTCGCCGGTGGTTCTTTTGGCTTCCAGTCGATGGACGAAACTGATACTGAAGACACTCAGACAGATTTTATTTTAGCTATTCAGCAGTTATTTATGATTTTAGGTTGGGTTCCCGCAAGACTTTGTGTATTAACCTACGCTCTGGCTGGCACCTTTTCAGACACCTTACTATGCTGGCGCTGTGCCACCGACTTTTTTAGTGAAAATAATGAAGAGCTAATTGTAACCAGTGGTTTGAAGGCATTAAAAATGCCAACGGAAATTTCTGATATAGACGTTAACGATACTGAAATTGAGAGTGTTGAAGTTGAACAGGTGCTTGCTTTGGTTAAGTGGTCGTTGGTTATTGTGGTAACGGTTATCGCATTAATGTCTATAGTAGGCTGGATCTACTAATCACGAATAGTGAGAGGTTCGATAGCGGCGTTACTATAAAGCAGCGTCATTCCCGCGTGATTTTGGCGGGAATCCAATAGATTAAGAGCTAGGTTCCCACCAAAATCACGTAGAAATGACATAAGTTTTAAATAATATTAATAATTAAATTCTCAGAATGAATAATACTATATGCTTGAACTTATTTTAGGTGGGGCGCGCTCGGGTAAAAGTGCTTATGCAGAAAAGTGTGCTATTGCCAATCAACAATCAACTTTGTTGATTGCAACCGCAACGGCTGACGATAAGGAAATGTCTCAACGCATAGCGCTGCATAAGCAACAACGTTCTGATTCTATCGACGTTATCGAGGAACCCATTCAACTTAGCCAGGTTTTACTTGAACAGGTTGTATTAGATAAAAGCATTATCGTAGATTGTCTAACACTTTGGGTTTCTAACTTATTATTAAAATACGAAGACAAACTTGAAAGCTGTGACGAGTTCACTGAGTTTGTTGGCAGTATCAAAAAACTGAATGCACAGCCCGCATCTAATATTTATATCGTAAGCAATGAAGTGGGTATGGGGATTATTCCTCTGGGGCATTTAAATCGAATTTATTGTGATGCTGTCGGCCGATTGCATCAGGCTATAGCAACAAAAGCACAACGGGTGACCTTGATGGTTGCTGGTTTGCCGCATTCAATTAAAAGTGAAATAAACAAATGACATGGTATAAAGATACAGCTGAAAAAATCAATGCTGATATTAAACAGCAGGCTTTAGAACGACAATCTATTTTAACCAAGCCCGCCGGTTCTCTAGGCTTACTTGAAAATATTGCCGTACAATTTGCAGCGATGCAATCAAATACCAAGCCGGCAATCAATAAAGTTCATATAGCCGTGTTTGCAGCAGACCACGGGGTGATGGACGAAAACGTTTCTGCCTTTCCGCAAGCCGTAACCGCTGAAATGGTTCGTAATTTTTCCAGGGGCGGCGCGGCCATTAGTGTACTAGCAAAACAAATTAACGCGACACTCGATGTGGTTGACTTAGGAACTATTGTTGAACTTGAACCTTTAACCGGCGTGATATCAAAACGCATTGCATCTGCAACAAATAATTTCTGTACGCAGTCGGCCATGAGCGAAGAGCAGTGCATACAGGCAATGGCTGTGGGCCGAGAAATTGTTGAGAAAGCCCAACAAGAAAATGTTGATGTTTTTATTGGTGGCGATATGGGTATTGGCAACACAACTACCTCGGCAGCACTTGCTTGTGCATTGTTACATGAACCTGCATCTAAATTGGTCGGCCCCGGCACGGGTGTTGACGCAAAAGGTTTAGAGCATAAAACAAATGTTATCGAACAGGCATTGGCCTTACATAAAAATAATAATAGTGATGTATTTAATATTTTATGTGATCTGGGTGGCTTCGAAATTGCAGCACTGGCTGGCAGTTATATTCGTGCAGCACAAATTGGCATGCCTTGTATTATTGACGGTTTTATTACTTCGGTGGCGGCGTTGTTTGCAAGCAGATTATGTGAGGGAGCAGGCGAATGGTTTATTTATTCTCATCAATCAGCCGAGCCAGGGCATGCCATTGTGCTAAAAGCATTAAAGGCAACACCGTTGTTAGACTTAAATATGCGTTTAGGAGAAGGTAGCGCTGCTGCCAATGTGGTTGGTTTAATACAAAATGCTCTAGCTTTGCATAATAATATGGCAACGTTCGAACAAGCAGGCGTCAGTGAAAAGTCATAAAAATACACGGCTCTTTTAATATAATGAATATCGCAAAAACCAGTTTTATTTTTTTACGTCATGGCGAACCTGTTGGTGGAAAGATCTTTCGTGGTAGTACCGACGACCCACTAACAGAAAAGGGCTGGCAGCAAATGCAGGCTGCAGTTGCCGATTTGTCCTACGACGAAATCGTCAGCTCACCGCTTAAACGCTGCGTTGAATTTTCAAAAAAAAATCAACAAGCGAAAGATTTGCCATTAGCTATTGTCGATGAACTACAGGAGTTGCATTTAGGTGATTGGGAAGGCCTGTCAACAGAACAAGTTGAAAAACTTGATGCTAAAGCGCTGGCTGACTTTTGGGCTGCACCACAAAATTACACGCCACCCAATGGCGAGCCATTTGATGATTTTGAACAACGAATACTAATAGCTTTTGAGGCGTTAAAAAAACAATATATTTCTAACTCACAATCAAAAACAATATTGATTGTTTGCCATGCCGGTGTAATGATGGTGCTGCTTAAAGCCTGGTTAGAACTATCGATAGAAAATATTTTATGTATAAAATTAAATCACGCCAGTAAAATACGTGTTGAACTATACGATGCGAGTTATAATTTAAAGCCGCAAATATATATTGAGCATGGTTATTATTTTAAATAAATACTTGTTATTCCCGTAGTAGAGTATAAATACATTATTCAGTGATGAGACTTAAAAAAATACTCGTCATTTCCGTAGTAGAGTATAAATATATTACTCAGTGATGAGACTTAAAAAAACACTCGTCATTCCCGTAGTAGAGTATAAATATATTATTCAGTGATGAGACTTAAAAAACACTCGTCATTCCCGCGTAGGCGGGAATCCATGTTGGCGAGCGGTATGCTTCCAGTTAAAAAAGGGAATCACCTGATATTGTAGTGCGACATAAATGTTTTATATTTTCCTAAATGGAAATTTAAAGCAAATAGATTCTCGCCGCAACCTGCCTCCAGCGAAGGCTGCGGCGAGAATGACGGATTTAAATTTATCTTGTGTAGTAGTGCGACTTTGCGTAAATGACGAATTAATATGGCTACAGTGTGAAAAATAATGCAAAAAATAAAAAAAACATTAACGCCATTCCTGATAGCCGTTCAATTCCTAACACGAATCCCGGTTTCGTTTTTATTAAATAACAATCAAGTAGAAATTTACACACAAAAAAATCTTTCTCGAACATTAAAGTACTACCCGCTTATTGGTTTAATTCTTGGTGCCGCCCTGGTTGCGTTTACCTTTTTATTGCAAAGCTTTGCGCAATCACATAGTTTATACATCAGCGGGCTTGTAGTTTCTTTTTGGATACTTATAACTGGCGGCCTGCACCTCGATGGTGTTGCTGATATGGCTGATGCCTGGGTGGGCGGCTTAGGAGACAAACAAAAAACTCTGGATATAATGAAAGACCCTGTTTGCGGTCCCTTTGCCGTGATAGCCGTCGTACTGGTTATTCTTTTAAAATTTATTCTTGTTTATGAGTTAATTCAATACAATCCCTATTTTTTATTAGTGCCGCCGTTGTTTTCACGGAGCCTGGTTGTTGTATTGTTAATGATAACCCCCTATGTTCGTAAAAACGGTATGGGTTCTATGTTAAATACAGCCAGCGAAAAATATAAAAACATTACAAGTATTTTTGTTCTTATTGCAGCCTGTATTTATTTTTTGAATATTATAGTCGATATTAACGTCATTATTGGCGTGAGTTTTCTTAGTGTTGTTTTTTATTTTTTATTCCGTATGAATATTATAAAAAGAGTTTCGGGGTTAACTGGAGATCTTGCAGGTGCATTTATAGAGTATACGGAGTTGGTTGTGTTACTTGGTTTTGTTACTTTGCTTCACTGCTGTCCCGTTAACTTATGAATAAGATGTTTTTATGATGCCTCTTTAAGTAGTAAAAGAAAACATTAACTTCCTGGACATGAAATGGGTGTGAGT
>VAPM010068458.1_pt1 | contig 16844 bp, 15 predicted proteins | sample 3395091 | NCBI WGS metagenome assembly VAPM01 (sample SAMN08290445, study PRJNA428436) | hydrothermal vent metagenome | isolation source: Deep-sea hydrothermal vent chimney 3 | place: Pacific Ocean: Juan De Fuca Ridge | reverse complement strand
GTAACCAAGCGCGTGTGGCTGATAAGGCAACAGTGTTTAGTACCAGTACCCGTAATTTTGATAACCGTATGGGTAAAGATGCACGTGTTTATTTAGGTTCTGCGGAGCTTGCAGCCGTGTGTGCTAAATTAGGCCGTATGCCGACACACGCTGAGTATTTAGAGACTATCGGTAATAAATTGGCAGATACGACAGAGATTTACAAATACTTAAACTTTCATCAAATGACACAATATGAAGCTGCTTTAGAAAGCTTAAGTAGTGGTAAAAAAGTCATTCCTATTTTAGAGCGTGTGTAATTTGATGGGCTGTACGGTGCATGCAGGATAATCAGCCTAAAAGCTTGTTTGGGCAATTTAATTGGAAAGATTGGCGGCATATGCTGCCAATTTTAATATTAATTGCGCTATTGATTTATATCGCCACTTTATACAAGGTCGATGTTAAGGTCATTGCCGGCGGTACTGTTGTGGTTGGTTTGTTGTCTGGCGCTTTTGCTTGGCTAGTTGGCGTCATCGGCTTGGTGCCTATTATTGGGCCAATTCTCGTTAAAGTGTTAAGTATTGGTTTTATATGGCTGCTTAATGCGGTTGGTTATCTCATTGCTTATGTCGCGATTAAACGTGGCTATAGTCAAGATGTGTTGACTTATCGAGGTTTAACCATTGCGCTAATCGTTGGCATTGTCATTGGCTATATAATCGCGCAATATATTTAGCTGACTATTGCTTATTCGTGAAGGTTTTTTAGGGTTCAATGTCTTTGATTGGTTTTAAATTCACATCAGGCATTAATGTTAAATTATATTTTATGCGTTCTATTACTGTTTCTTGTGCATCATCAGACAGTGTAGTTAATGTGTTGAGCAGCCCTATTTCCATGGCATCTGGTGTTTTGATTGCATCGGCCAGTGGAATAAGCTCAAGGCTGGGCCTGCCATGTGCAAGCGCAAATTTGTGAGCATAATCGTTCATTTGCGCACCTGCACCCCAATCAGGATGCTCGAAAATTGGTGTAAATTTAGAAAAGTCACCTTTTCCTATTGCTTCCTTTAGCTGAGATGTGTCGACAGAGGTCAGGCCTAGTTTTGCGGCCATTTTGCCTGTGAAAGTTTGTTTGGCCGCTTCTTTTAGCGTTGCACCATCTGCTAATGCTATTAAGAATCGATTGGTGTTGGTTTCAGTTTCACCTCTTATCCAATAACCAGAAATTTGCTTGATTTCGATGCCATTTAGATGGTATGCCTTAGCTGATGATAAAAACATTTCACTACCGCTACCAAACTCGAAGTTGTTATCATGAGCTTTAATAGTAAACTTTAAGGTTGATTTATTATTAACGGTTGATATTACCCAATGCCGACTGGTTGGTTCATATTTAATTTCAGGATAATATTGTGTGTTGGGAGACATTTCATCAGAGAAATCTCGCAGAGGCTTAAGTGACGGCGGCACTGTTCCACTTCCTAGCACGTTTGCATAGTTATCCCAATCCATTTTCCTTGTGGGGCCGAGCATGTTTACAGAGATGCTGGTTATGCCTGCACCGATAGAGGTGCCAATAGCATAACTTGCATTGTCCGTTTGCATGTTGTTTGCTAACTGGTTCTTAGCGTTGTCAATACCAAGGCTAACGGCTTGTTTAAGTTTGCTTGTAACAATATCGGGGTTTTGCCAAGCTAATTTAATCGCAGAATAAATGCCTGTGGCTATTTTGCCAGGTTTTTCTATTGCGGCTTGGCTGCGCGCTTGGGCATGGGCAAGGTTCATGCTTTCTGGTTCAAAAACACTGAGAATATCTTTAGCTTTCTTTACAATGCTATTTTCGATCCCGTTGACTACACCTTTTGCCATTTCAGCCTTGGATAAAGTAAGGCTAAACAGATTGATTGCACGCATCAGTTCAAAATTTTGAGAGGTGAGAGATTTTCCACTTAAGGTGATGAAAGCGGCTGTAGATTGAATGTTTTTAACGACTATATCATCTGGTTCATTAGTTAAAGCCTGTTCGTTAAGGTCGTTCCACATTTTGAGTTTATTGCGGGAACTAATAATCACAGATAATTCATCTGTAGAAATAGCAACATGCGGGTTATATGGTTGTTGTTGTCTTTTGCCCATAATTAAAACACCTTGAATAACTCCTAAAATAAATTATACGCTCAATGTTATTGCTTATATAGTGATTAAGCGCGGTTGCAGTAATGATGTGTTAGCGTATTGGAACAGCTGATTGTAGGGGTGGTTATCGGTTACATTATTGCGGATTATATTTAATGGGTGGTAATATTGTGGTTACTAGTTTTTGTGGGTCTTACATTCATCAATATTTTCTAAAAATTACTTGTTTAGTTCATGCGTTATCCTGTTTTAATTTAAAGAAGAAAAATTAATGGTTTTATCCATCGTTATGATAATTATTGGGTTGGTGGTTCTTGTGTGGAGCGCCGATCTGTTTGTCGATGGCGCAGCAGGCGTTGCACGCAGTCTTGGTATGTCTACCCTGTTAGTGGGGATGATTGTGGTCGGGTTTGGTACATCTGCCCCAGAAATGTCTGTATCAGTCTTATCTGCCTTACAAGGTAATCCAGGTATTGCTTTAGGTAATGCTTATGGTTCTAATATTGCTAATATTGCCTTGGTATTGGGTGTGACAGCACTCATTAGCCCAGTGGTTATACGCTCGCAAGTCTTAAAAAAAGAGCTACCAATTTTATTAGCGGTAACTTTTCTCGCTTATTTTCATTTGCAAGATGGTCAGATTACACGTATTGAAGCATTGATAGAGTTAGCTGTTTTAATGATTGTGTTTACATGGATGACATTACAGAGTAGAAAACAAACAGCCCAATTTAATGTCCCAGTCGATCCATTAGAGGAACAAGTTGAAGAAGCATTAGAAGAAATTAAGCCACAAAAAGCTTGGCTATTACTCATTGTTGGCTTGGTGCTACTGGTTGTTAGCTCGCGTATGTTGGTTTGGGGTGCCGTTAATATCGCCCAGACCTTTGGTGTCAGTGATTTAATTATTGGTTTAACGGTTATTGCTATTGGCACCTCTTTGCCAGAACTGGCTGCCTCTGTCGTGGCAGCACGCAAAGGTGAGCATGATTTAGCTGTCGGCAATATCATCGGTTCTAATTTATTTAACACATTGGCTGTGGTTGGTTTAGCAGGGGCTATTCACCCGATGCAAGTGCCAGCAGAAGTGATTACACGTGATTGGATGTTGATGGCGTTACTAACCGTGATGCTGTTTGTCATCGGTCGCCGTAAAAAAGCAGATGGTGAAAAGAGTATTAATCGCTTCGGCGGTGCTGTTTTAGTTACGATTTATATTGGCTACACGCTATATCTCATTGCTAGTGTCATACAGAACTAGTATGAAACTAGTACAGCAAGAAGCCAAAGGATTACACCCTAATAATCTGCATAACCATGGCTATGATTTTGCTGCGCTCATACAATCGTACCCAGCGCTTCAGCCATATGTAAAAGCAAATAAATACGGTAACGAGTCTATCGACTTCTCAAATGCCAAAGCGGTGAAGGCGCTTAATAGTGCTTTATTAAAGCATCACTATGATGTGGATGCATGGGATATTCCCGATGGCTTTCTATGCCCACCCATCCCTGGGCGTGTAGACTATATTCACTATGTGGCTGATTTGCTTAAAGATGGTAAGGTTAAAGGCAGTGGTGCGAATAACAAACCAATCAAACTATTAGACATCGGCACAGGCGCTAATGGCATCTATGCACTCTTGGCTTGTCAGGCTTACGGGTGGGATGTGACGGCGACAGATGTGAATCCGCAAGCACTGGATAATGTGGCTAGTATTGCGCAAAACAACCCTGCGTTAAAAGGCGAGCTAACACTCCGTTTGCAACAAGATAAAAGCCATATTTTTGAAGGTGTCATAGAAGCGGGTGACTACTTTGATGTTAGCGTATGTAACCCACCTTTTCATGGCTCATTAGCTGGTGCGCTCAGTAGTAACCAGAAGAAACGCGATAACCTCGCACGCAATCGCAACCAAAAAGTCACGCATAAAACACGACAAGACCCCAAAGGCTTAAACTTTGGCGGGTTAGGCACAGAGCTTTGGTGTGACGGCGGCGAAAGAGCGTTCTTGCGCACCATGATGACTGAAAGCCAACATTTCGCACAACAGTGCCGCTGGTTTACCACCTTGGTTTCAAGAACAGAGTATTTGGAAATCGCCCAAACATTGCTAAGCGAGCTAAACGTGACTGACGTGAGAGAAATAGAAATGCATCAAGGCAATAAGATCACCCGCATTTTGGCCTGGACTTTTATGTAAGTCCTTTATGTAGCTTAAATAAGTTAAGCAGCTATAGCAATAAGTCGTTATCAATGGGGTGAAAAACACTCGCGGCTTTGATTAATGAAGCAGCCGTGAGTGCTTGAACACCATAAACCTCAACCTTGCATTGATATTGTGTTCTCATTTTTTGCGCTAACAAATCAAAATCACCATCACCAGACACAATAACGACCGTATCGCTTTGCGCTGCATACTCAATCGCATCCAATGTAATGCCAACATCCCAATCGCCTTTGGCGGAGCCATCTGCACGTTGAATAAATGGTTTTAGTTTCACCTCAAACCCAATCGCTTTCAGTATGTTTTGAAATTGCCTTTGCTTTTCATCGCCTCTATCAATGGCGTAAGCAACAGCGTTTACAACGATTCGCTTATGCGTCACCTTGGCCCAAAATTGGTTGTAATCAAAATTACGCTGATAAGCAGACTTGGTCGTGTAATAGACGTTCTGTACATCGACTAAAATTGATACTGTTTCCATGGTTTTCAACCAGTTGGTAAAAGGGGTTTAAGGCTTGGGGTATGGGCTGAAGTGTAAAGATTAATTACAAGAACAGGCTGCTGATTGTGCGCATGGCGGTGCCGCTGCCACTTCGCATACGCCGTTCTTATTACCTTTACCAACACACCATGTGTTGCAATCAAATGTATCAGGGTGACCGATATCATTTGCATGGCTGTGTAGTTCATCCGCACCAGGGTTTGATTCAACTAATAAACCATTGTCTAAGCATGCTTCACCGAACATGCGGCCATTAGGCTCACCATTTTCATCTGTACCGATATGACAGCCAGCAACGCTTGGGTCTACACCATCAGTATCTTTCCACCAACTGGTTGTATTTTCTTGCCAATCATTTGGTTGAAATTCAAAAGTGCCCTTTGTGCCCGCCATGCCTTCTGCATCACTAGATGGTGCGTGTTGATTCATATGGTTTGTATCACCCGTTGGTTCGTGTTCTTCGCTTGAACATGCACCAATAAGAAGTGATAAGAATACGGCTAGCGTTAAAGAGTTAAATGTTGACATTAATGATGCTCCAGTTGATGTTAGTTTTGTACATGAGCGTTGATTCTGACTACATGCTAATAGATAGAAATAGACGGTGCATATTAGTTCATTTAATCGTCATTTTCCACCACTAAGTTGGGAATATGATTAAATGCGATGCGCATAGGCGCATCTTTTAATGCTTCATGCGCGCCGCCTAAATACACGGTATTTTTGCCATATTTTAGATTGAGTGTATCCAGCGCTGCATTGAGCTTTTGTTGCGTAGCCGATGGCTTCTCTGCAAATAGATCTTGTGCCACTTCTTGCGCGCTTGCCAAACCTGAAAAGTTAACACCAATAGCAATGGGCGGGTGTTTATGTTCTGTGTGCTTAGGATATTGTTGCCATAAGGTTTCGATTGAGTCGGTTAGTATTAGCGTGTCATCCGTAGCTGAAATCTCGCTTTCTGCATTAAAGCTTGGCTGGTCTCTAAATTTTACTTTAATCTTAATTTTTGTCGCGAGTAGTTCATAGCTACGCATGCGCATGGCGGCTTTTTGTAGCAAGCGGTGCAACACGGCTTTTGCGCCAGTAATGTTACGTTGCTCAGGTGGTAACACATGACTATGCCCTAAACTGCTACGTGTATTTTTAACGTAATAGGGTTCTAAGCCACGTAGCTTGTCATAAAACCGCTCGCCCTCAACACTGCCCCATGCCGTGCGTAATTGGTCACGGTTTGCAGCATATAACGCTTCAATAGTGGTTATGCCATAGCGTGCAAGTCGCGCTTCCATTTGCCGACCTATGCCATTTAAATCACGCGGTTTAAGCGGTAATAATTTATCAGGAATTTCATGTTGTTCAATCACCACGCAGCCATCTGGTTTTTGCATGTTAGAGGCTACTTTGGATAAAAACGTATTAGGCGCAATGCCAATCGAACACTTGATGTAATCGTATTGTTTATTAATTTCACGTTTAATTGTTGCGGCTAATTGCAGCGCATTTTCTTTTTGTTGTTGGCTGCCTGTCAGCTTGCATACCATCTCATCAATAGAGCGCACTTCTTCTACATGGGTGCAGCTTTCTACAATCTCAATCAGCTTATGGTGATGCTCCACATAAAGTGGTGGCCGCGCTTGTACAAAAATCATGTCTTTGCATAGCTTGCGTGCATCACGCACAATCGTCCCTGTTTTAATGCCAAACGCTTTGGCTTCGTAGCTCGCCGCAATGCAACAAGTCGTTTCTGCCATCACCGGTAAAACACCTATTGGTTTGCCACGCAATTCTGGGCGCAACTGTTGCTCTACAGAGGCAAAGTAGGAATTAAAATCGACATATAAAGCATTTAATGACATAGCGTTTTATTGAGGGGTGATTTTATTTGCAGTACAAACTGGTTAACTGTAATGACTTACCTATAATACAGACTAAATAGTAAGCTTAATTTTAAAGGTAAATGCCTCATGAGTAACGAACAAATTGCAATTTTTGCAGGCGGTTGTTTTTGGTGCACAGAGCCAGTATTTAGCCAGCTAAAAGGCGTGAGCAAGGTTGAATCTGGTTATATAGGCGGCCATACTGACAATCCAACTTATAAAACCATTAGTAATGGTGACACAGGTCATGCTGAAGGCATTAGAATTACTTATGATGAAAGTGTTATTTCGTATGAGACCTTGTTAGAAATATTTTTAGTCAGTCACGATCCAACAACACCTAACAGGCAAGGTAACGATGTAGGCACACAATATCGCTCCGCTATTTTTTATCAGGATGAAGCGCAATTTTCAGCAGCAGAAAAAATGATAGAAACATTTAACGCGGCTTATATTTATAACGCGCCTATCGTCACTGAGCTTAATTCAGCCGTAACGTTTTACCCAGCTGAGGATTATCATCAATACTATTTTTCTAAAAATCCTAGCCAGCCTTATTGTTTGGCGGTGGCGGCGCCGAAAGCCGCAAAGATACGTGCCAAGTACGCAGATCTTATAAAAATCTAATTTTCGTTGCTATGCTGTGTTGCTTGCATAAAACCACTCCTTACATATTAAACATATGTAGCGTCATGCTTTCACATTCGACTTACCGCTTCAGCGGTTAGCGAGAATGGGGACGCCCCTTGCGGGTGTAGCACTTAGTGAAATGGTGATGACCTTTACGGCTGACATGATTGTTAGGCCAAAATATTGGCATTAGCATTCTTCGCCTGAACAGCCAAAACTGCACCAGACATAAAATCTATTGCTGTAAGCCATTGAGGCTCAGCTGTTTGATTCGGCTCTACCATGATGACACCTTCAGCCCAGTCTTCATCTACCCAATACCCAAAGGAGTTGATACAGTCATCTTCAGTAAATGGCATTTCTGAATCCCGCGGCATAAAACGAAATTCACTTACTTCATGGAACTCTATATTCAATTGCGCGGGAGTCTCTGAGCTAACCCAATTTCCTTCCGAGCGCTGCCAGTTTAATACAAGCTTACGCTCCTTTACTGAGTAATCGAGGCTCTTGAAGTCGAAATTATTATGTAAATCGAGATCGTAACTTTCTTGCACAAGATAGATTCCATCAACTATTTCAAAGTTACGATTCATAAGAGCCTAACTTGTTAATAACGAGAATTTTAATTCTTTAGTATTATGCACTTATAGTCAGACCACTATTCTTTTATATGTTGATATCTAGCATATAAACGAGCATTATCTTATTGTTTTTGCCAAGCATCCCGTAATGTGACCGTCCGGTTAAACACTGGCTTACCCTCTGCACTATCTTTTCTATCGGCGACAAAGTAGCCGTGACGTTCAAACTGGAAGGTGTCGCTTGGTTTGGCTTCTTTTAAAGCTAGCTCTAGTTGTGCATTGATGGTGTGCATTGAGTTGGCGTTGATGTCATCAATATAGTCACGATCAGAGCCATCTTCATTTTTACCTTGGCCAGGTTTCGCTTCTTTAAACAATCTATCGTACATGCGGATTTCACTTTGATAGGTATGTGCGGTGCTGAGCCAATGGATGTTGCCTTTTACTTTGACACTATTGGCGCCATCAGTGCCTGATTTTGTGTCTGGCAGATAATCACAATGTACGATAGTGACATTGCCTTCTGCATCTTTTTCAAAGCCAGTACACTTCACCACATAACCATAGCGCAAGCGCACCATGCCGTCTGGGGTGAGTCTAAAGAAGCCTTTGGATGGTTCTTCCATAAAGTCGTCACGTTCTATCCATAGTTCATTGGTGAGCGGTATAGTGCGTTTACTTAGCTCTGGTTTTAATGGATGATTTGGGGCAAAGCAATCTTCGACTTGTGACTTTCCATTAGCCTCTAGAGGGTAGTTATCAATCACTAATTTAATGGGGTCTAGTACAGCGATGCGTCGTTCGGTTGATTGGTTAAGTGTTTCGCGCATACAGTCTTCTAGTATGGTGTATTCAATCCATGAATCGGCTTTGCTCACGCCAATTCTATCCGTAAATAATTTAAAGCCTTCTGCTGTATAGCCGCGGCGGCGTGCGCCTGCCAGCGTCGGTAAACGTGGGTCATCCCAGCCGTTAACGTGTTTATCTTCGACTAATTGTATTAGTTTGCGTTTAGATAACACGACGTAGGTAAGGTTAAGACGCGCGAACTCATATTGCTTAGGCAACGGTTGCTCAAAAAAGCCGGTTTCTACTAATTTTTTGAGTAGCCAGTCGTAAAACGGACGTTGGTCTTCAAACTCTAAGGTGCAGAGTGAATGCGTGATACGCTCTAATGCATCCTCTATTGGGTGCGCAAACGTATACATAGGGTAAATACACCATTTATCACCCGTGTTGTGGTGATGCGCACGGCGTAGGCGATAAATAGCAGGGTCACGCAAATTCATATTAGGCGATGCCATATTGATTTTAGCGCGCAATATCATGCTGCCATCAGCGTGTTGCCCATCACGCATTTCACGAAATATTGTGAGGTTTTCTTCTGTCGTACGGTCACGATAGGGTGAGTCTTTGCCCGGCTCTGTTAAGGTGCCTCGATTAATGCGCATTTCTTCTGCACTTTGTGCGTCAACATAAGCATGGCCGTGCTCAATCAGCGCTTCAGCGGCGTTATACATGTCATCAAAATAGTTGCTGGCAAAGTATAGGTTAGTTTCTTTGCCATTTTCAGTTTCATTTTGCCAATTAAAGCCAAGCCACTGCACCATATCACTAATGCTGTCGACATATTCTTGTTCTTCTTTTTCTGGGTTAGTGTCATCAAAACGTAAATGGCAAACACCTTCGTAATCCCTCGCTAAACCAAAGTTTAAGAAGATAGATTTGGCATGGCCGATATGTAGGTAGCCATTGGGTTCTGGCGGAAAGCGCGTGCGTATTTTGGCTGCATCTATGTCGCCACTCGCTTGGTCTGCTGCATTGCCGGGTTTGCCAGCCCATTTTTTATGTTCATATTTATTGAGGCCTAAATCTTTTTCAATAATGGCACGAATAAAGTTGGAACCTGGCGGTAATGGGGTTTTTTTAGCAGACATAATGCGCGGGTTGAATAAACAGTTAAATGAATAAGTTGTATTTTACACGCATGAGAGGGTGTTTGCTTTAATCCTTAATATGCTAGAGGCTGTGCTAAAATTTAACTCAGCATGAATTCACTTACTTTCCCAATTTTACGCTTGTTAGCAGATGGAAAATTTCACTCTGGCCAAGCGCTTGCGCAGCAGTTTAATGTGACGCGCGTAACGATTTGGAACGCTATTCAGCATGCGCAAAGTTTAGGGGTAGAGGTGTTTAGTGTGCGTGGTCGAGGTTATAAATTGCCCGCGGCCGTTAATTTTTTAAATGAGGTAGAGGTTTTAAAATTTATTGGTGAGCAACGTGCTTGGTTTAATTTGGATATTTTAGATGAAACACCATCGACCAATACACACCTAATGCAACTGGCGGCGAAAGGTGCTGCCCATGTGACTTGTGTAGCCGCACATGTGCAAAGTAAAGGGCGTGGTAGACGCGGCAGAACTTGGGTTTCGCATTTGGGTGCTAGCCTTACGTTCTCATTGCTTTGGCGTTTTCAATGTGGTGCTGCTGCGCTTTCTGGTTTAAGTTTGGCGGTAGGTGTGGCTTTAATGCGTGCTTTGGATGAACTGGGCATTAACAATGCGCAACTTAAATGGCCTAATGATATATTAGTCGATAATAAAAAATTAGCGGGTATATTGATTGATTTACAAGGTGATTTAGATGGCCCAAGTGCTGCTGTGATTGGTGTGGGGGTTAATGTTGATTTGCCTGATGGCGTGTTAAATAACATTGATCAGCCGGCTACCGATTTGGCTCATGTTAGTAGTGGTAGCATGAATCAAAATGCATTGCTCGGTATTGCGCTTAAGCATATGGCAGATGTATTAAGTCATTTTGAGCAGGATGGGTTTTTAAGTATACGTGATGAGTGGTTACGTTATCATGCGTATCAAAATAAGCAGGTGCGTATGTTGTTGCCAGATGGACGAGATGTGCAAGGGATTGTAAAAAATGTAGCTGATGATGGGATTTTGTTAGTAGAAACAGCGCTGGGTTTACAGCGTTTTTCTGCGGGTGAAATTTCATTAAGAAGGCAAGACTGAGCAAATATGATTAAAAATACATGGTTTGGATATTATGGTTTGGATATTAAAGTGTGGAAGGTGAGTAAATGTTGTTAGTAGTTGATATTGGTAATACACGTACAAAATGGGCGGCAGTGAATGAAGACGGCACACTAAAAACAGTGCAAGTTTGCACTAATGCAAATTTAGCAACATCAAAATTGAAGCGATCTTTTGCCGGGATTGAAAAAATGCTAGTGGCCAATGTGGCAGGCGATGATACAGCAGAAATGGTAACTAAGTTAGCGCCGAAACGTGTACAGGTTGAGTTTGTTTCTTCTCAAGCAAAAGCGTGCGGCGTGATTAACAAATACAAGCCTATTGAGGCGCTAGGTGTCGACCGATGGGCTGCGCTTATCGCCGCTTGGAAAATTAAAAAACAACCTTGTATTGTGGTGAATGCAGGCACGGCTGTGACAATAGATGCATTGGCAAAAGACAAAACATCTAAGAGCGGTTTATTCATTGGTGGGACGATTATGCCCGGCTTGCATTTAATGCATGCTGCACTTAAAGAAAATGGGGCGCAATTAGATAGTGAGGCAGAGGGTGAGGTTGTTAAATTTCCAACCAATACGCAAGATGCGATTGCTACAGGTAATATGAATGCGATTTTAGGTGCGATTGTTTTGTTATTGAAACAACTTGAAAAGCACAGTGCTTACTTGCCTAAAATCATTGTCAGTGGTGGTGATGCAAAAATAATTGCAGAAGCTTTAAAGCCACACATGAAACACGTTATCATTGAAGAAAGTTTAGTGTTACAAGGTTTGATTTTATTAGAGGAAGAGGCTGTATGAGGTTATTCTTTTTATTGCTAGTGTTGGCTAATATCGTGGTGTTCGCTTATTTCAATATGGATAAAATGGCGCCGAAAGTTAAAGTTGTTAGCAAAGAGTTAAATGTCGATAAGTTAAAAATTTTGACAGAAAAAGATTTAGAAGCTTTACCTAAAAAAGCACCCAGCGCAGCCAGTCACTTTTCTCAAGCTGATTCTGGTTGTTACAAATGGGGTAACTTTTCTTCAACCAATATTGCGACTGCACAAGTCATTTTGGTTAACTTAGGCTTGCAGGCGGATGTTAATCAAGAGTCTACTCAAAGACGAGATAGGCGCTTTTGGGTATATTACCCACCATTTAGAACCGCAGCGTTAGCACAGCAGAAAGCGGATGAGATTAAAGCGCTAGGTGTTGATGAACTGCATATCGTGCAAGACTCACAATGGCGACATGCCATATCTTTTGGTTTGTTTGCTGAAGAAGCACACGCGATTACACTATTGCGGCAGCTGAAATCTAAAGGTGTAAAAAATGCAAAGAAATCATTACGTAACCAAGGGAAGGCGCTTGCGAGTCTGTTGGTAAAAGATGTCAATGCAGAAGCTGCATTAACGTTATATAAAATCCAACCTGAGTTCGTTGGCACCAGCGTTACGCCCGTGACTTGCCCTGTATAAAATGGAGTCGTTATTTCTAGGTATTAAAAAGCCAATCTTCAGTCATTTGTAGATTGGCTTTTTAGTTTTAGATGAAGGTGTTTAGCGTTTTTTGATATATAAGTCAGTAATCGTGCCTTCTTTCATCTCTGCAGCAAAGCATATTGTTTCTGATAATGTTGGATGCGCATGAATGGTTAAGCTTAAATCATGGGCATCTGCGCCCATTTCTATTGCTAGCACTGCTTCAGCTAACAGTTCGCCTGCGTTTAAGCCGACAATGCCAGCACCAATCAGGCGATGTGTTTCTTTATCAAATAGTAGTTTTGTTGTGCCATCTGTACGCGCTACTGAAATGGCGCGACCGCTGGCTGCCCAAGGGAAGCTTGCTTTTTCAAATTGCAGGCCTTCGGCTTTCGCTTCAGTTTCTGTCACGCCTACCCAAGCTATTTCAGGGTCAGTGTAAGCCACTGACGGTATGACCATGGCTTGGAACTCCACTTTATGCCCAGCTATTACTTCAGCAGCCACTTTGCCCTCATGCGTTGCTTTATGTGCAAGCATTGGTTGGCCAACAATGTCTCCAATGGCAAAAATATGCGGTACGTTGGTACGCATTTGTTTATCCACAGCAATGAATCCACGTTCATCAACTGTAATACCTGCCTTTTCAGCGCCAATGATTTTGCCGTTAGGCCGACGGCCGATAGATACTAATACACGATCATATACTTGCGCTTTTTTGGGTACAGATCCATCTTCTACAGCTTCACCCTCAAAGCTGACATGGATACCATCTTTTTTTGCATCCATTTTAGCCACTTTTGTTGAAAGCATAATATTCTCAAAGCGCTTGCTCATGCGTTTTTGTAGTGGCCGCACTAAGTCACGGTCGCAACCCGTTATTAGGCTATCCATAAACTCAACAACGCTTACTTTTGTGCCAAGGGCATCATAAACAGTACCCATTTCAAGGCCAATAATACCGCCGCCAATCACTAGCATACGTTTTGGTATGTCAGCCAGTGCTAATGCGCCAGTAGAATCCATAATGCGTTCATCATCTGGCGCACCAGGGAATTTGGTGGCATGTGAGCCAGCAGCAATAATGGCACTATTAAAGCCAACTTTTGTTGTTTTGCCATCTTCATCAGTGACTTCAATTTGATTGGGGCTGGTAAATTTTCCGTAGCCATTAATAACGGTTACGTTTCGTTGTTTTGCCATGGCGGCTAAGCCACCTGTGAGCTTGCCAACGACATCATTGGCTTTCCAGTTACGTAAGTTGTCTAAATCAATATTTGGGCTGTTAAAGCTTACGCCATGCTGCGCAGTTTCTTCAGCTTCTGTAATAACTTTAGCTGTGTGTAGCAATGCTTTAGAAGGTATGCAGCCCACATTCAAACATACGCCACCTAGTGTTGCGTAACGTTCAATGAGCACGACTTTTTGGCCCAAGTCTGCTGCGCGGAAAGCGGCGGTGTAGCCACCTGGACCCGAACCTAACACGACTACTTCAGTGGTTACATCGTTATCACCTGTCGCGACAGCGGCGGAAGGTGCAGGCGCTTGTGCTTTTTCTGCTTTAGCTGTTGGCGTAGGTTCTTCTGTAGCTTTAGTAGCAGGCTTAGCTGTTTGTGCAGAGGCTTCAAGTAATAAAACTAACGTATCTTTAGCGACTTGGTCACCTACTTTTACTTTAATCTCTTTGACTACACCTGATTCAGATGATGGAATATCCATTGAGGCTTTGTCAGACTCTACTGTGATAAGTGAATCTTCTTTTTCGATGGTGTCGCCAACGCTGACTAATACCTCAATGATGTCAACACTATCAAAATTGCCAATATCAGGCACTAATACTTCAATTAAATTGCTCATTGTTAAACCTTAAAGTAGTAAGCGACGTACGTCCGACAGCATCATACGCATATGACTGGTAAAGCGGGCGCCATCTGCACCATCAACAACACGATGATCATATGATAGTGACAAAGGCAGCATTAAGCGCGGTTCAAAGTCTTGGGTTTCTTTGTTGTAAACAGGCTTAAAGTTAGCGCGTGATACCCCTAAAATTGCCACTTCTGGACAATTGATAATTGGCGTAAACATTGTGCCGCCAATACCGCCTAAGCTAGAGATGGTAAAGCAGCCGCCTTGCATTTCTTCTACTTTGAGCTTACGTTCCCGTGCCTTTCCAGAGAGTTCCATTAAATCACGTGCTATCTCTAGCACGTCTTTTTCTTGGACGCTTTTTACCACAGGCACAACAAGGCCATCTGGTGTGTCACAAGCAAAACCAACGTTGTAATATTTTTTAAGAATTAAACTATCGCCATCAGCTGATAATGATGAATTAAAGTTGGGATATGCTTTGAGCGCGTTGACGGATGCCTTAATAAGAAAGGCGAGAATAGTTAATTTCACACCACGTTTTTCTGCATCTTTTTTCATCGACTTGCGGAAGTCTTCTAAATCGGTAATGTCAGCTTCATCAAATTGTGTGACATGAGGTGCTGTGACCCAGTTGCGATGCAAGTTTGCACCAGATAATTTTTTAATGCGTGATAGTGCTTTGGTCTCAAACTCGCCAAATTTACTGAAATCAATCACAGGCATTGGTAATGTTGCTAGTGCACCTAAGCCTGCGCCCATATTATCACTACGTGGTTTATTTAATTCACCTTTAACATAGGCTTGCACGTCAGTTGTCAGAATTCTATTTTTAGTGCCAGTGCCTTGTATTAATTTAAGATCGGCACCTAGTTCCCGTGCAAATTTGCGTACTGATGGACTAGCGTGTGACTTGATTTCTCTGTTGGTCTCAACATGTGCGCCTACAGGTGCAGGTTTGCCTGCTGGTTGTACTTGTTTTGGTGGCGCTGATGCTGGGCGCGATGGCTCAGGAATTTTTGCTTTTGGTGCTTTAGTAGCTTTTTCAGGTGTGGGAGCGGGTGCTTTTTCTGCAACAGGAGTAGCAGCTTCAGTGCTTGCTTCAAGCGTCAGTATTAAGTGACCTTCAGCTATTGAGTCACCTACCTTTAATTTAACTTCTTTTACGGTGCCAGCAAAAGGTGCAGGAATATCCATAGAAGCTTTGTCCGACTCAACAGTCAGCAAAGAATCATCTATTTCGATTGTATCGCCCGCGGCGACTAAGATATCAATGACATCGACAGAATCAAAGTTGCCAATATCAGGGACTAAAACATCTTTTAAACTCATTTATTTACTCCGAACCAATGATCTAAATGGTCGTTGGGTTTGGTTTGTTAGGGTTAAGCTTGTATTTTTTAACTGCTTCGGCTGCTTTTTTAGCAGGCAATTTACCCTCGTCGCTCAATGCTTTTAATGTTGTGACGACAATGTAGTTTCTATCGACTTCAAAGAAATCACGTAATGCTTCTCGGCTATCAGAACGGCCGTAGCCATCGGTACCTAATGCGACAAAAGCATTTGGTACAAAACGTTGAATTTGTTCAGCAAAGCTCTTCATGTAATCAGTAGAAACAATCACTGGGCCTTTGGCGTCTTTTAAGCATTCTGCAACATAACTCACTCTTTGTTTTTTATCAGGGTTCAGCATATTCCAGCGTTCGCAGTCTAAGCCTTCTCGGCGTAACTCAGTAAAGCTAGGTGCGCTCCATACATCGGCAGAAATGCCCCAGTCTTTCTCTAGCATTTCAGCAGCGGCGATTACTTCGCGTAGGATTACGCCACTACCCATAAGCTGCACTTTTTCACCTTTAGCTTTAGATTTGCTAAAGTTGTATAAGCCTTTTAGAACAGCTTGCTCGCAGCCTTTAGGCATTTCTGGATGGCTGTAGTTTTCATTCATCAAGGTGATGTAGTAGTACACATCTTCTTGATTTTGCACCATACGGCGCAAACCTTCTTGAATGATAATGGCAAGCTCATAAGAGAATGTCGGGTCATAAGATACGCAGTTAGGGATGGTTGCGGACATCAAGTGGCTATGCCCATCTTCATGTTGTAAACCTTCGCCATTTAATGTCGTACGGCCTGCCGTAGCACCCAGTAAGAAGCCACGTGCGCGGCTATCACCAGCTGCCCATGCAAAGTCACCAATACGCTGGAAACCAAACATTGAATAGTAGATGTAGAACGGAATCATTTGTACGCCAGATACACTGTATGACGTTGCAGCCGCTATCCAGCTGGCAATTGAGCCCGCTTCATTAATGCCTTCTTCTAAAATTTGACCTGTTTTTGATTCTTTGTAGTACATCACTTGGTCAGAATCTTGTGGCTCATATAACTGGCCAATTGAAGAGTAAATACCTAATTGACGGAACATGCCTTCCATACCAAAGGTGCGTGCTTCATCTGGCACGATAGGGACAATAAACTTACCAATTTCTTTATCACGCAATAGTGTTGAAAGAATACGCACAAATGCC
>VAPM010047339.1_pt1 | contig 16854 bp, 14 predicted proteins | sample 3395091 | NCBI WGS metagenome assembly VAPM01 (sample SAMN08290445, study PRJNA428436) | hydrothermal vent metagenome | isolation source: Deep-sea hydrothermal vent chimney 3 | place: Pacific Ocean: Juan De Fuca Ridge | reverse complement strand
GTGATTTTTCAATAACTGTTGGTATTAACATAAAAATAAATTAAGAATTATGAATAATGAATTAAAGATAGTATAACACAGCCATAAATAATGCAACCTTAATAGACCTTGGATGTCTATTAAGAAAGGGAAGGGTGTTGATGTGTTTTAAAAAAACGCTGACATTTCATCAGCGTTTTTTTGTTCTTTACTTCCTTGTTGTATTATTTTGTCGTTTCTTGTTTTTCTAAAAATTTAAATACTTCTTCGTTTGTAAGTATTGTTTCTATGTAAATTCGTACTCTTGCTGGGTCTGCATCTTTGTATTGCTCAAGAAGGGAGCTGGCTTGTTTATCAAGCTCATCTTTTGGAGCGGTTATTTTTTCTTCAGTAGCTATTTTGTTTAATACAAGCTGAGATTTTGCTCTTTTTTCAGCATCAGTACGCCACTCTTTTCGCATATCCTCCTCAGTTTTTTTTATATGTTTCAAATATTCTTCAAATGTTCCTCCACTTCGAGCAATATCATCCTTGAACTGTGATATCATTTTGTCTAACTCACTTTCTATCATTATGTTCGGTATTGTTGTTTTTGCTCCTTTTATTACTTCTTCCATTATTTCAGCTCTCTTTTTATCTTTTGCTTTCTTTTCTTTTTCTGTCGTAATGTTTTTCTTTAATTTTTCTTTAAAGTCTGAAACATTTTTAAAGTCCCCTAAAGTCTTAACAAATTCATCGTCAATCTTTGGCAGGTTCTCCTCAGCTTCTTTTTCTTCTTTTTTCTGATTGTTATCTTTTGTTCCTTTTACTCGCATCTTGCGTATTTCGTTTACAGTATCGTCAACTTCTTTGTCGGTTACTTCAACTTTTTCTTTTTTTGATAACACCTTCTTTGCTAATGTTTTATAGTCTGGGAGCTCTATTTTTGGCATTATTGCAATTGTTGCTTTGAATTCAAGTGGGTTTCCTTTTGCAAGTTTGGTGATTGAAATAGTCGGTCTTCCTATTGTATCTATTTTATTTTCAATAATAATCTTTGGGAATTCTTCTTTTAGTGTTATGTCTGCTGCTTCTTCCAAAATCGCACCTTCTCCAACTTTTTGTATTAGAACTTTTTCGGGTATGTGTCCTTTTCTGAATCCTGAGATTTCAATGTTCTTCGAGATGTTTTTAGTTGCGAGTGATATGTGCTTGTCGAATATTTCATGTGGTATTGAACCGTTTATTTCCACTTCTCCATTCTCTAGCTCTTTTATTTCTACTTGTATTTGTGTCATATTTTTGTAATTGTCTATCTTAAACTTGTCTAATGCACATTAGCATATACTATTATTAATATTTGGTCAAAATACATGCTGTATAAGTTCTTAGTTTGGGTAGTTAAATCCAAATAAAAAATCCGTAAATTAATACGGATTTTTTATTTATTATTCTAGAAGATGATTTTTATAACCCTAGTTCTGCTTCTATGTTACCAAGGTCTATATCTATATTACCAAGGTCTGTGTCGTCTATATCTTTTTGTATAGCATCTATCTCATCAGAAGTGTCTTGTGCTTCAATTGCTGCTGTTATTGAGTCAGTTTCACTTAAAATCTCTTCTGCAGCTGGAGCTGTTTCATCTGATATTTGTTCATTTCCGGAGCGGGATCCAAGATAATATAATCCTCCTATAACAAGTAGTACTACAATTATTATTACTCCTATGATTGCTCCAGTTGATTTTTCTTCTACAGGCTCTGTGTATGTTGAAGTTTGTTCCTCCGTTACTCCTTCGTTGTTTATTTGTTTTTCTTGATCATCCATATTTTTTTGTTTTTAATGATATTGTTAATGAATATATTTATTCTGTTTGATTTGAAGTGTCTGTTTCTGAAGCTGTATCCGTTGTTTCGTCTGATGAATCGGTATTTGTTTCTGACTCTTCTGTTGTAGTTCTAGGTCTGTCTTTAACCGCAGCTCTTAACTCTTTTACTGATTCTACAACTGCTCTATGTGCTTCTTTTATTACTTTGACTGTATCTTTTATGATAGACCGTACACCCTTGATCGCTTCTTTTGGATTTTCTGTTTCGATTGCTGCTTTGATCGCTTCTTTTGCTTCATCTATTTTTGTCCTTGCTTCAGTTATCTTTGCTTTTGATTTAACTAGAAGTGCTTCAGCTTCTGTTGTGTCTATTTCTCTATTTGAGAATTTTTCTATTCTTGAAGCAACTCTTTCTCCGAGTCGTTCAATTCTATTTACTGCAGCGTGAAGTCTTTTTGACATTCTTTCGGCGTAAGCTGCTATTCTTTCTTTGCGTTTTTCACTTAGCTTCTCTATTCTTTCACTTCTTTTTTCTTCAAGTTTTTCTCTCCTACTTTCTCTTTTCTCTCCTATTCTCTCCTTTCTGTCTTCAAGCCTGTCTTTTATGTTTTCGCGGCTATCTTCTCTTTTATCTTTTATATTTTCTCTCCTATTTTCAAATTTATCTTTTCTTTCTTCTCTTTTCTCTCCTATTCTCTCCTTTCTGTCTTCATTTTTGTCTTTTATGTTTTCTTTTTTCTCTCCACGTTTATCTCTAAGTTGCTCCCTTCTGCTTTCAGACTTTTCTTTCTGTAGCTCTCTTTTGTCCTGTGCTCTTTCAAAACGTTTTTTTACATCACTTTTTTCAGTACTCACGCCAGATTCTGTATCAGCGCTCGCGGCTGTTTCTATTGCGGATGATGTTACGTCTGTAGTAGTATCGGCTTCCTCTGCGTTTACTGTAGATGTACCAATAAATATGGCAAGTGTTAAAACAAGTAATGTTTTTAATATGTTTCTCATGTGTTTAATTTTTAATAATAAATAATTTATAAAATATAAAAGGCTTTCGCAATCCTCTATTGTGTTTAAGTATATAAAAATCCACCTGACTATTCAATCAATAATCAGGTGGATAACCACTTGGTGATGTAAAGCCCTTAATTTAAGCTCTGTTTTCCAAATTTTTCCTTATATAGTTCTAAGCTTCGTATTATTGCATCTTCTGCAGCTTTTTTGTCTTCAAACCCTGTTACTTTAACTTCTTTCTTTTGAATCTTTTTATATGTTGAATAAAAATGCTCCATTTCCTTGATTGTGTGTTTGTTTATGTCAGCAAGATTTTTTACTTCATCCCATCTAGGGTCGCCGATAGGTACTGCTATTATCTTATCGTCAGAATCACCATCATCAATCATGTGCATAATTGCGATCGGACGTACTCTTACAAGTATACCAGGTTGAAGTGGGTATGTTGTAAGCATTATTACATCTAGTGCGTCACCATCATCCCATAGAGTCTTTGGTACAAATCCGTAATCAAAAGGAAAGTCTTGTGCTGTATGAGCAACACGATCAAGTGCGATCATTCCTGTTTCTTTGTCTATTTCGTATTTATTTTTTGACCCTTTATTTATTTCAACAATAATGTTTATTTCAGCTGGTGTGTTTTCCCCGACTGGTATATCGTGCCATAGATTCATAATTTTATTTTATTAGTTTATAGTTTTGAACTTTTGCTATTCTTTAGCTTTTTGTCTTTCTTCTTCCTCTTTTTCCTCATCCTCAGCTTTTTCTGGAGTTGTGTTTTCTGTATCATCATCCTTTTCTTGTACTTCTCCACCTCTTTCTGTTATTTCTTCTTCAATTATTTCCTCCTCTGGTGTTTTTTCTTCAATATCTTCAGGGGATGCAGTGTCATTTTCTTTTGTGATTGTCTCATTTTCTTCTGATTTTATTTCTTCTACGGCTACTGAGTCTTCTTCACTTTCTGTGCCTTTGATATCTATTTTCCATCCCGTAAGCTTTGCAGCAAGACGTACATTTTGTCCACCTTTTCCTATTGCAAGTGATAGTTGATCCTCAGACACCTCAACAATAGCGTGTTTGTTTTCCTCGTCTATCTTAACATTTTCTACTTTTGCTGGAGATAAAGAATCTTCAATAAATTGTATGTTGTCAGAAGACCATTCTATTATATCTATTTTTTCTCCTCCTAGCTCGCTCATTACAGTTGATACACGTACACCTCGTTGTCCAACACATGATCCAACCGGATCTATGTGGTCGTCATTTGAGAAAACAGCTATTTTTGACCGTGAACCAGGTTCACGTGCAATTGATTTAATTTCCACCACACCGCTTGCTATTTCAGGTGCTTCCATTTCAAATAGTTTTGCTACAAATTTTGGATGTGAACGTGAAAGACGTAAGCTTATTCCGCGAGGTGTGTCTTCTACAGAATATAGATATGCCCGCACTCTTTCTCCTTGTCTGTATCTTTCCCCGGGTATTTGTTCATCGTAAGGAAGTATTCCAGTTGTTTTTCCAAGATCAACAAAGATTGTACCTCTCTCTATCCTCTGTACTGTACCATTTACAATCTCTTCTTCTCTTTCTTCAAATTCTTTCATCACCGATATTTTTTCAGCTTCTCTTATTTTCTGTATTATAACCTGTTTCGCTGTTTGTGCTGCAATTCTTCCATAGTCATCTTGTGCTTCAAGAGGAAACTCTATTTCGTCATCCGGTTGCGCATCCTTTTTTATTTTTTGCGCATCCTCAGTAAGAATGTGATGCTCCGGATTGAAACGAATAAGTTTTTCTTCCTCTTCTCCTTCTTCTTTTTCAATAATACTTTCTTCTTCTTTTGTTTCTTTGTTTTTTTCGTCGCTCGTGTCCTCCTCTTCTGGTTTTACCATTGAGGGGTCAACAACGATCTTTATCTGGGTAAATTCTGTTTTACCTGAATCCATATCAAAGTTTGCACGCACTATTTGCCCTTTTTTACCGTAGTCTTTCTTGTATGCTGCTGCTAGTGCTTGTTCTATTGCTTCAATTATTTTTTCTTTCGGAATTCCTCTTTCTTCCTCAAGTTGCCCAAGAGCAGATTTTAGTATTTTTAAATCCATCATAATGTTTGGTTTTCTTGCTAAAATAAAGCAGAATTTACTTTATTTAGTTAAATTTTTAAAAATAAAGGAGTTTAATGTCCTTTGTTATTCTGTCGCTCGGACGTAATAAAAATCTCATTCTGACTACCTTTGAGTCTTGAATTCGGTTTTTATACCGCTCCTCGCTAAGAATAATAAAAGCCCGTTTCAGAACGGACTAATACAATTAAGAATACTATTTTTGTTGAAAAAGTCAAGCATAGCGATAGATTGTCTTACAGACCAATTTATCGCTATGCTCCTAGGTAAATTAAAGAATTTTAAAATACTCTAAGTTGAATAAGTAAAAATACCAGTATGCTTAGGTGCTAATGTTTTTTGTTTTAAACTTTTTCCCACAGGGTATCTTGTATTCTTCTGGTATAATTAAAGTATTAATTTGATATTTTAATTGTGCTTGTAAAAGACGAACAACTAAAAGAATTTTTAATAGACTCAGGAATGGTTTCTCTTGATGATATTTTGAGCGCGAGTGAAAAAAGTAAAAAAAAGAAAAAATCTCTTGGTGAAATACTTGTAAGTGATGGAAAAATATCTGAAGATGACCTACGAAGAACGCAAGCGTATATTTTAGGAATACCTTTTGTTGATCTCAAGGGACAGAAATTGGAAAAAGATGTTCTTTCTATGATATCTGAACCGATTGCCCGCAAGCATAATATTGTAGCTTTTAAAAAAACACCTACCTCGCTTGAAGTTGCTATGCTGGACACTGAAGATCTTGCCGCGATAGAGTTTGTGAAGAAGAAAGTTGGACTTCAAATACTTCCAAGATTGACTGATAAAGAATCTATCAAAAGCGCACTATTGCAATATCAAAAAAGCTTAAAAGCTGAGTTTGGAGAAATAATTCAAAAAGAAGCTATCTCACTAAAAATGGTTTCAGGGGAAGGAGAAGAAGGAAAAGAGTCAGCAAAGGATTTAAAAAAACTTGCAGAGGATCTTCCTGTTGTAAAGATTGTAGATACACTACTTAATCATGCGATACTTCAAGATGCATCTGATATTCACATAGAGCCGATGGAGACACAGGTTGTAATACGCTATCGCATAGACGGGATTTTGCATGATGCAATGACTTTGCCTAAAAATGTTGCTCCTGGTATTACTGCACGTATTAAGGTTCTTTCAAATTTAAAACTTGATGAAAAACGTCTTCCTCAAGATGGTAGATTTAAAATAGAAACACCCGAGCAGAAAGTATCGTTTCGTGTATCAACATTACCTACCTATTATGGAGAAAAAACAGTAATGCGATTACTTCGTGAATCAGGGGGTGGTTTTAGCTTAGAAGGACTTGGTTTTCACGGTAGGGGGCTTGAGCTTCTTCACGAAGCTACAAGACAAAAAGTTGGCATGATACTTACTACAGGACCTACTGGGTCTGGAAAGACTACAACCTTGTATACGTTGCTCGATATTTTAAACACCCCAGAGGTAAATATTTCAACAGTAGAAGATCCTATTGAGTATCAAATGCAGAGGATCAACCAGACACAAGTAAGGTCTGAGATAGGACTTACTTTTTCATCTGGACTACGTTCTCTTGTTAGGCAGGACCCCGATGTTATTATGGTTGGAGAGATACGTGACACAGAAACTGCCACTCTTGCTGTAAACGCCGCGCTTACTGGACATTTAGTACTTTCAACTCTTCATACAAATTCTGCGGCTGGTGCAATGCCACGTTTGGCAGAGATGGAAGTAGAACCATTTCTTATTGTTTCAACAATAAAAGTTATTATTGCCCAGCGTCTTGTTAGACGGTTATGTACTGCAGGTAAGGAAAAATATATTCTATCAAAAGATGAACTCAAAACGATTGAAGATAATGTTGATATGGGAAGAGTACTCACCGTCTTAAAAGAGGAGAAAATAGTAAAACCGGATGATGATTGGAATACCATACCTTTGTATAGAGCAAAAAAATCGGCAGAATGTGAAGATGGATACAAAGGAAGAGTCGGTATACATGAAATACTTAAAATATCTCCGACGATAAGTGAACTTATAATGAAAGAATCTACATCTGATGACATAGAAGAGCAAGCAAAAAAAGAAGGAATGATGACAATGATAGAAGACGGTATTTTTAAAGCAGTACAAGGTGTAACAACAATAGAAGAGGTGTTAAGGGTAATTAGTGAGTAATTTGATTATGCCAAAATTTAAATATAAAATAAAAGATGAATCCGGTGTTAAGGAAGAAGTCTCTGAATCACATGATAAGTATGCATTGATAGACAAGCTAAAAGGTGAAGGCAAAGAGGTTATTTCAGTTGAAGAAGTAAAGAGCGGGAGCGTTAATATTGAATTGATAAATAGATTTCTTTCGAAAGTAAAACTTCAAGAAAAAATAACCTTTTCAAGAAATTTATCCGCAATGATAGAGGCAGGATTATCTGCTTCTAGGGCGTTGAAAATATTAGAACGTCAGACAAAAAATGCAAAATTTAAATATGTAATAGGTGAACTGATTGATGTTATAAACAAAGGAGGGAGTCTAAGCGATGGAATGAGTAAATTCCCTAAAGTTTTTTCTTCATTGTTTGTTTCTATGGTACACGCAGGAGAAGAATCAGGTAGTCTTACTGAATCATTGCGTGTTATAAGTGAACAACTTGAAAAAAGTTATTTATTGAGAAAAAAAGTAAAAGGAGCAATGCTTTACCCTGCTATCGTTATTAGCGCCATGGTTATTATTGCAATATTAATGCTTATGTTTGTTGTTCCAACTCTTACTGAAACATTTAAAGAACTTGAAGTGGAGCTTCCGGGGAGTACAAAATTAGTGATATTTATTAGTGATTTTTTGTCTGAAAATACGGTTGTTGCATTATTTTCAATATTATCCTTTGTTGTTGGGTTTGTTATGGCGTTGAAAACAAAAGCGGGGAAGAAAGTTTCTGAGTTTATCGTATTGCGGTTACCTGTGATTGGTAAGATAGCAAAACAGGTTAATTCAGCAAGAACAACAAGAACGCTGGCTTCACTTCTTTCCGCAGGGGTTGATATGATTGAAGCTATTTCAATTACAAAAAAAGTTGTTCAAAATTCTTACTATAAAGAGGTGTTGGAAAAAGCCGAAAAAGATGTACAGAAAGGCTTACCCCTTTCCGGTGTATTTATGGAAAGGGAAGATTTGTATCCTATCCTCGTGGGGGAAATGATGGAAGTGGGAGAAGAGACAGGAAAATTTTCAGAGATGCTTATGCGAGTGGCATTGTTTTACGAAGAAGAAGTTGATGTAGCAACAAAAAATATTTCAACAATAATAGAGCCTGTTCTCATGGTATTTATAGGTATTGGTGTTGGCTTTTTCGCACTTTCAATGATAACTCCTATGTATTCATTATCAGAGGCTATATAAAAATGAACAAACAACAAACAGCAAACAAAGGACTTTCCTTGGTTGATGTCATAGTGGCTTCCGCTCTTATTTTGATGGTGTTTGTTGGTATTACAGGAGCATTTAAAGTAATTCTTGAACTTACATTTCATAATAAAACAAAACTGAGTGCGCTTGCTGTGATGAATGAACAAATGGAATTTATTCGAAATTTTGATTATGACAGTATTGGTACTGTCAGTGGTATTCCGTCTGGTACAATACCGCAGACAGAGACCGTAACACTTAATGGTGTTGATTATACAAGGCGTGTGCTTATTCAGTATGTTGATGCTCCTGAAGATGGTACTGGTGTAAGTGATGTAAATGGAATCACTGCAGATTATAAAAGAGTAAAAATAGAAGTAAGTTGGGGTTCTGGAGATGAAGTAAAAAAAATATTTTCGGTATCAAATTTTGTGCCAAAAGGCATAGAAACCATAGCTGGAGGTGGAACACTTATAATAAATGCAATTGATGCTCTTGGGTCTCCAATTGCAGGAGCGGATGTTCATATAGCGAACAATTCTTTAGATCCTGTAGTTTCAGTAGACACATTTACAAATACAGATGGCAAGGTGTTATTCCCTGGAAGTCCTGCGGGTGGTAGTTATGAGGTAACTGTAACAAATACAGGATATAGTACATCAAAGACATATGATACCGATGTTTCTAACCCTAATCCAAACCCAGGACATTTATCTGTAATAGAAGGAGAGACAACGGTTTCTACATTTCAAATTGACGTGTTGAGTTCAAAAACCGTTAAAACATACAATCAAGTAGAGTTGATGGAATGGGAGGATTTATTTAATGATTCAAGTAAAATATCTCAATCAGCGAGCACCACTGTCTCTTCTGGAAAATTAGAATTAGAACAAACTATTGGAGTGTATGAAGATTCAGGATATGCTTACTCTCTTGACTTAAGTCATGCATATTTAAACAAATGGCAAGAAGTTTCATGGAACGATACTACTCCATCAGATACAAGTATTATATATCGTGTCTATTATTACGATGGATCAAGTCAGTTGGTTCCGGTCCCAGATGTGGACCTATCTAATAATTCTACAGGGCTTAGTGTGTCCCCAGTAGATATTTCAGGGCTGGATATTGCAACATATCCAAGTATAAAAATTGCTGCTTTTTTGAATACAAGTGACACCTCTAAAACGCCAGAACTTCTTGATTGGAAAGTGTCGTACCTTGCAGGACCTGTTCCGTTGCCAAATTTAGCTTTTAATATGAAGGGTAGTAAAACGATAGGTACAGATGATTCGGGGGGATTGATATATAAATATTCACAAAATTTACAGACAAATGGATCAGGCATGCTAGACATAAATTCTCTTGAATGGGATGCGTATAATATCACCATAGATAATGATACGCTCGGTTTGGATATCTCTGAATCTTGTGACCCTCAATCACTATCTCTTTCACCGGGGGTTAGTACAACAACTAGTTTGTATTTTGTTTCACAAACATCAAATTCTCTTTTGGTTGCTGTTAGGAATTCATCAAACTCTCTTTTAAGTGGAGCATCTGTTCGTTTGTACAGAACTGGCGTTGATACAACACAAACATCTTCTTCTTGTGGCCAAACAATATTTACCAGTATCTCTTCCGGCAGTGTGTCAAATGGAAATGCTTACTCTATAGACTTGTCACTTACAGGGTATACAAATACCACAATAACTGATGTTGACGTATCGAATGCATCAAAAATAAATGTTACCATTGATGATTAACTTATGATTTTTCAAAAAAAATATTCAAAGAAAATGGGTATGACGATGATAGAGATGCTTGTAACACTGAGTATTTTTATCGTTATAATGCTTGCAATAACATTTTCGCTAGTTTCATTTTATAGATATAATGCATACGGCGTAGAACAGTCTGCGGCAGTGGATAGTGCGCGAAGAGGTATTGAACCGACCATAAATCACATAAGGGAAGCGACTTATTCAGACGAAGGTGCTTATCCTGTAGTAAGTGCTAGTCAAAATAGTTTTTCATTTTATAGTGACATAGATAGAGATAATAGTGTAGAAAAAATACGCTTATTCCTTGATTCTGGAGTTTTTAAAAAGGGAGTTATTGAGTCTGCAGGAGATCCTTTAACATATGATGGACAACCGGAGACAGTCTTTATTTTGTCTGAAAATGTGCGGAATGTGGATCAAGGTGTTAATATATTTAAATACTATAACAACACTGGTGTTGAAATAATTGACCTGTCAAATGTTTCTGAGATTGCATTTGTAAAGATGAGTGTAATTGTTAATATTAATCCAGCGAGAAGTCCTAATGAATTTACCATTAGGGCAAGTGCAGCTTTGCGAAACCTTAAAACAAATTTATAAAATGAATAGTAAATCTACAAAAAAAATTATATTTACTGGAAACGGGTATGCCACACTCTATGTTCTTGTATTTTCATCTATTTTTTTAATGCTTATTTTTTCATTGATTGGTTTTGTTTTTACTCAAACTAAAGTACACATCGCTAAGGAAAATAAAGACAAAGCTATACAAATAGCAGAGGCAGGACTTGATTATTATCGTTGGTTTTTAGCGCATTACCCCGATGACCTTCAAGATGGTACTGGAGTCTCTGGTCCATATGAACATGAATATTCTGATCCTGAAGGTGGCGCTATCGGAAAATTTTCACTTGAGGTAAATGGTAATCAAAAATGTAATACATTGACATCCGTTGATATAAATTCAACAGGGTGGACATATGCAAAACCAGAATATACAAAAGAAGTGTATGGTAAATATTCACGACCATCAGTTGCAAGCTATGCTTATATAATAAACAGTAATGTGTGGGCTGGTGCTGATAGAGATATAAACGGAAGATACCATTCAAATGGTGGAGTAAGAATGGATGGAATAAATCAGTCACTAGTAACTTCTTCTGTTGAAGATTGGCAGTGCACCAGTTCTTTTGGGTGTAGTCCTACAGAAACAAAAGATGGTGTGTTTGGAGCAGGTTCGGGGTCTGCTTTGTGGAAGTTTCCAGCTGAATCGGTTGATTTTGTGGGATTGACAACAGATTTTACAAATATGAAAACCCAAGCGCAAGCAGATGGTATTTATCTGGGGTCTGTTGGAGGTGAGTCAAACAGAAGAGGGTACCATATAATATTCAAATCAGATGGAACAATTGATGTGTATAGAGTAACGAGAACAAGATATCATAATAGTATTCATATAGATGATACAAGTACATGGCAAAGAGATTATTATATCATAGACAGAGAGACTTTTTTGCAAAATTACACAATACCATCAGATTGCAGTGTTATCTTTGTTGAAGATAGAGTATGGCTTGAGGGTACTGTAAAAGGAAAAGTTACAATTGCATCAGCGGATGTTACTCAGCCTAATTATGATCCGGATGTTATTTTAAGAGGAAACATAGATTACACTACGTTGGATGGTTCGGATGGTCTTACTGTACTTGCGGAAAACTCAGTAGTTTTATCACCTCATTCTCCAAATGATATGAGTTTGCGTGGAATATTTATTGCACAAAAAGGATATTTTGGTAGGAATTTGTATCCATGTTGGTACTCATCTGATGATCAAAAAAATTCACTTACAATGAACGGAAGCATTGTTTCAAATGAACGTGTTGGCACAAAATGGGGGTATACAGTTTGGCCGTGGTGTATTAATGAATGGTCAGGATATAATACACGAAATAACTCATATGACAGAAAGCTTGCATCAGACCCACCACCGCTTACTCCTTATGTTGATGATGAATATGAGTTTATAGAATGGAGAGAGGAGAAATAAGGGACTATCAGGCTACATGGTTTTTAGTTTCTCGTGTTACAATATGTTCAATGACTAATAAAAAAATAATTATCGGTAATTGGAAAATGGCTCCGAGTACAATGAAGGAGGCGAAAGTAACGTTTAATTCTATAAAGAAAATAGCAAGTAAATTACCCAATGCCCAAACTATTATTTGCCCTCCTTTTGTGTATTTAAGTGAGCTTAAAAAGACAGTGAGTGGAAATAGGTGTGTTTTGGGTGCACAAGATAGTTTTTGGGACAGTAAAGAAAAAGCCCACACAGGAGAAGTGTCTCCAGAGATGCTTTCTGGGCTTGGGATTAAATATGTAATATTGGGACATTCAGAAAAAAGAGCACTAGGAGAGAGTGATGAAATTGTGAACAAGAAAGTCAATGAATGTTTGAAAGAGGGACTTATCGTTGTTTTGTGTGTTGGCGAATCACAACGAGATGAGCACGGTGAGTATACAAAGTTTATCAAAAAAGAGATAATAGATTCTCTTAAAAAGATCCAAAAGAAATATTTAAATAATTTAATGATCGCATATGAACCTATTTGGGCGATCGGTAAGAGTGCCACCCGAGTGGCAAGTCCTGAAGATGCGCTTGAAGTGTCTATACTTATTAAAAAAGTACTTGCAGGTATGTTTAACAAAGATATAGCAATGAAAGTTCCAATTCTTTATGGAGGATCTGTAAATCCTGACAATTCAAAAAGTTTTCTTACTGATGGGGAAATGGATGGACTTTTGGTTGGGAGAGCGAGTTTGGACGCTAATAAGTTTGGGAAGATTTTAAAAATTGCAAACCAACTAAACTAAATGGAATATTTTGATTTAATGGCTTAGAATTGAAGAGGACGACTGGGCCACCGAGTAAGTTTTGCAAAGGACTGCAAAGGACCGTCCTTTGCAAAAAAATAATTATGAAATTACGAACAATCAAAGAATTAAAAAACATAAAAGGGAAGCGTGTGCTTTTGCGACTTGGTCTTAATGCTGCGATCAAAGATGGCAAAGTTGTTGGTGGGTATCGTATAAAACAAATTATTCCAACAATAAAATATTTAAAAAATAAAGGAGCTAAGGTTATTGTTTTAGGTCATATTGGTAGAGATAAAAACGATAGCCTAAAGCCAGTTGCAGATTATCTCAACAAGAGAACAAAGATTGGTTTTGTTCCAAATCTTCATGATAAAAATCTTTCAAATATTGTTGAGAACATGAAAGAAGGCACTGCTACTTTATTACAAAACCTACGTTCAGATTCTGGAGAAGTTGAAAATAGCATGGAGTTTGCAAAGTATCTTGCATCACTCGGTGATATTTATGTAAATGATGCATTCTCTGTTTCGCATCGTAAACACGCATCAATTGTCCTTGTTCCAAAATTATTGCCGAGTTATGTTGGTTTTCAGTTTGAAAGAGAGATTAAGCATCTTTCTATTGCAATAAAACCACCAAGACCTTTTTTGTTTGTGCTGGGTGGTGCGAAGGTTGCTACTAAAATGCCTCTAGTGAAAAAATTTTTAAAAGAAGCGGATAATGTATTTATAGGAGGAGCACTTGCAAACAATTTTTTTAATGAGACCGGATATGAAACAGGACTCTCTCTTGTTGATAGAAATGATTTTAATTTAAAACCGTTACTTAAGAGCAAAAAACTTACATTACCTTTTGATGTGGTTGTGGGAACAAGAGATAGTAAATTTATAAAGTCACCATGTGAACTTAATAAAAGAGATATTATTTCAGATGCAGGACCTGAAACAATAAAAAAATTAGAAAGATTGGTTGAAAGTTCAAAATTTGTGCTTTGGAATGGACCACTTGGTAATTACGAGAAAGGGTTTGATAAAGGCACAGCAGATCTTTTGAAAATTCTTGCAAAAAGTGATGCAAAAACAATTATTGGTGGAGGGGATACCCTTACCGTTGCATTTAATCTTAAGCTTCACAATAAGTTTACATTTGTTTCTACTGGTGGTGGTGCAATGCTGGATTTTCTTGCAGACGGTAAGCTTCCTGGAATTGATGCGATAGAAAGGTCTCAGAAAAAACTCCATATTTAACTCCGGAGTTAAATATGGAGTTTTGAATATTAAAAAAGATTATTGCATAAAAAAACGCCAAGGATTCAATCGGGTTATTTACAAACTCTTTTGGGAACTCCGATTCTTGGCGTTGATCTGATTACTTGCCTTAAAGGCATAGGGTTGGTTGACCAAACCGCACCGTAATATTTTAATACTAACTAATCGTGGGGTTTTTGCAAAAGCTTATCGTAATTGTTGTTTTATTTTTCCCACTACTTCTTCCATCTCACCTTCATTGTATTTTTTTCCGCTCCATAATTTTAAATTGTCATCTGCAAAACGTGGAATGATGTGCATGTGGGTGTGAAAAATAACTTGTCCGGAGGCTGGCTCATTGTTGATGTGAATGTTGATGCCGTCAGCCTTCGTACCTTCTTTAATAGCAATGGATAGTTTTTTTAATGTTGGCGCCAGTTGTTGTAGTGTTTCGTCGTTAGTGTCAAAAAGATTACGAGAGTGTTTTTTAGGAACAAGAAGTGTGTGTCCGGGGTTTACGGGGGTTGTATCCAAAAAAGCAAACGAGTTTTCATCCTCATATATTTTCGTGCTTGGGATTTCTCCTTTGGTTATTTTACAAAATAGGCAGTCCTTCATATGAATTAGTATAAAGTAAAAAGCAGATAGTGAGAAGTGTCTATCGGAATGATGTCGTGATATACTTTTTGAATGAAAAAGTACATTATTGCAGATGAGCCATCAAAAGAAGTCAAAGAAGAATTAAAAGCACATTCTGAGCTTATTCAAACACTTCTTTTCAATAGAGATATTATTACAGCAAAAGAAGCGGACATTTTTTTGAATCCTGATTATGAGAGAGATATAAATGATCCATTTTTAATGCTTGGAATGGAAAAAGCAGTAGAGCGTATTTTACGAGCGATTGCTGATGAGGAAAAAATAATTATTTATGGTGACTATGATTGTGATGGTATCCCTGGCAGTGTAGTGTTGCATGATTTTTTTAAAAAGATAGGATATAAAAATTTTGAAAATTATATTCCACATAGACATAAAGAAGGGTATGGGGTGCATCTTCATGCAGTGGAACAATTTGCTAAAGATAAAACCACACTTTTAATAACAGTTGATTGCGGTATTACAAACGTGAAAGAAGTAGAGCGTGCAAATAAGCTAGGTATTGATGTGATAATTACAGATCATCATATCCCCCCAGAGGTATTACCTCCTGCATGTGTAATTCTTAACTCAAAACAAAAAGAAGATAATTACCCTGATGACATGCTTTGCGGTGCCGGGGTTGCATGGAAGCTTGTTAGTGCGTTGCTCATCAAAATAAGGGAGAATAATTTATTTGAAATAAATGCAGGTTGGGAAAAATGGCTCTTGGACATGGCAGGGCTTTCAACCATTGCGGACATGGTGCCACTTGTGAAAGAGAACAGAGCTCTTGCGCATTTCGGACTCAAGGTTCTTCGCAAGAGCCCTCGCCCAGGATTGCAAAAACTTTTGCGAAAAGCTGGGGCAAATCAAATGCATCTGACGGAGGATGATGTAGGATTTACAATCGCTCCGCGAATAAATGCGGCAAGTCGAATGGATGTTCCAATAGCAGCTTTTAATTTACTTGCTTCAAGAGATGTTGTGGAAGCGGGGATATTAAATGATCATCTCCACAAAATAAACAATGAACGCAAACTTACCGTTGCAAGGATAGTGAAAGAGGTAAAGAAAACTCTTAAAAAAAGAGAGATAAAAGAAGTGATAGTTATAGGTAATCCAGAGTGGAATATCGGCGTGCTTGGCATTGTGGCAAGCAATATTGTGGATGAATTCGAATGTCCGACTTTCGTATGGGGAAGAGAAGGAGACAATGATATAAAAGGATCATGCCGAAGTGATGGAAGTGTTGACCTCGTTGATCTCATGAGAGAGGTAGAGAGTGATATTTTTGTTAACATTGGTGGACACGCAGGTGCCGGGGGTTTTTCTGTTTTTCATGACAAAATACACCTGTTGGAAGAAAAATTAATTTCTGGTTATAAAAAAGTAAAGAGAGAAATAACAGATAAAGAGACGACACTGGATAAAAAAATGTCTGTTGATGATGTGAGTTGGAAAACATATGGCGATATTGAAAAACTTTCTCCATACGGTGTTGGTAATTCCAAGCCAACATTTCTTTTTGAAGATATTGAAATTGTAGGTGTTAAGTTGTTTGGTAAAGAAAAAAATCACCTTGAACTACAATTTAAGAATAGTCGTGGCGGTTTTGTTTCAGCGATAGGGTTTTTTATGGACATGAATACTTTCGATACATCTCTTGAGATTGGTAGAAAGATAAACTTAGTGGCAGCAGTAGAAAAATCTATGTTCAGAGGTAGGCGTGAGCTAAGATTGAGGGTCATTGATATTTTTTAGGGAGCACATTGATTGTACTAGTTTTGTGTTATTATTTAATTCCATGAACAAAGAAAAAATAATTATTTATACAGATGGGAGTTCCCTTGGTAATCCGGGTCCGGGAGGATGGGGAGCGGTTATTGCTTTGCCTGATGATTCTATTGTTGAGCTTGGTGGTGGTGATAAAAAAACGACAAATAATAGGATGGAACTCACAGCAACGATTAAAGCACTTGAATATGTGAAAGAT